>Ga0065704_10000203_pt1 | contig 245205 bp, 106 predicted proteins | sample SwiRhicommuniRL2_FD_59091 | JGI IMG/M metagenome (GOLD analysis project Ga0065704, IMG submission 59091) | Switchgrass rhizosphere bacterial communities from Rose Lake, Michigan, USA - RL2 v2 (version 2) | ecosystem: Host-associated > Plants > Roots > Rhizosphere > Soil | place: East Lansing, MI
TAAATTATAAAATGAATTTAATTAGTGGAATAAGTAGTTCTTTGATACACGTATATCTACAATGAAAAGAACTACTTATTCCACTAATTAAATTCATTTTATAATTTAGTATAATAAATATAAATTATATATATATATCTTTATAATTGTTGCTTTTATTACACTTTTCGGTTTATTAGGTTTGAATATAATTTTAAGTATAAGTTATAAGATAACCTAATAAATTTCCTATATTTCATTAATAATTTATTGAACTAGGTTATGGACTAACATATCTTAACTAAACTGGTGTTTGACAACATTACGATCTTGCTGCATTGAAAAAATGTATAAAATATCTAAGGACTCTTCAATATTATCTAAGTAATCTTTAGCGCCTTGATGTTTTCAGATTCTACCAAATCTACCGCAGATCTGTATTCCTGTTGCTTGAAGCATTGTTCCAAGAAAATGGCGTATTTGGCATTCAACAACGTTCTATCAGGGTGGTTGGGGTCACTTGGCAAAATCACTTTACCGGGGCCAGTCATCTTTTCCATAACCTTCCATAATTTATCACCTGGTTGGCCAGACGTTTTGGAGGCACCCTTGGGGTCGGATGTGATCTTGGACAATGGTTTGAAGCCTAATTTGTTCAATTTTTGTGACAACCCCTGTTGAACTTGTTGTTTGGATCCGAATGATAAGGTCTGTTCTTCTTCGGAAGAATCTCCATCGTCATCTTCGGAGATGGCTAGGGTTGGTTGGTTGAAGTAGTCAACTTGTTCTTCGGCCATTGGGGTCATGGCAGACATTTGATGTTGAGAACCGGCGTGGCCGTTGGCATACACCAATGTGTTCATATTGGTAGTACTCGCAGTAGCAGAAGGAGCTGTGTATGGAGAGTGAGGTTCAACGGAATGGCCCAAGTTAGTTTGTGACTTCTGCGTGGATAATATCGACGATCTTCTGGATCTTCCCTTGGAACTGACATGCTCAACCACTGCTTCGTCGGCAGCAACTGCTCCCAATAATGCAGAACCAAACACAACGGCGGCATCAATGTATCTTGGAATGATAATTGGCAACCCGGTACAGTCTGCCAACAATCTCATCAACAAACCGTTACGACATTGTCCACCACTCATGAAAATGCACGAGATTTCGTGTCCAGATTTTATCATTTCTTCCACAATTTGTCTGGTCTGTTGAGCTATAAACTCACAGGCACCGAAATATTGAATAGCCAAGTCATTGACAGTCGAGTCCATCGATTGTCCAATAATGTTGGCTCTCATTTTGGGATCGGCAATTGGCGATCTGTTACCATGGAAATCTCCATAGAAGAACATGTGCTTGGCCAACGCCACTACAGAACGGGCATTGGTGCTGCTGACCAAGTTCTCCAAGGTCAAATTCAAGAAATCAAACTTAGACACGTTGGAAGTTTCAGCCATGTGTGACAACTCTTGAATAGCTGGATGGATGGCCAATACATGGGCTAATAATGCACCAGTGCATGACTGTCCACCTTCAGCTAACCAGTATCCTGGAGCCATTACATCTTTGTATGGGCCCCACACTCCCTTGACGAAGCATGGATCCCTTGTCATAGCGATATGACATGTAGAAGTACCGGCCACAGCAGCCAATCTGCCACAAGCCGTACCAATTGTGTGATCTGATTTTTCAGCCAATTCAGGAATGTCGACCTTTCCTGCAACCGTTCCGATCCAACCGGCGTAGGCATCGATAACGGCAGAACCAACAATACATTCGGTAGTTAAACCCAATTCTTCAGCAGATTGAGAGTTTAATTTGCCCACCACATCACCAGCACTCAAATAAGTACCGTTTTTACCAGGAGTTCCTCCTAATCTTCTGAAATCGTCTTCTATCAATTCTGGCAAATCGACCTGGTCCAAGAATTTACGAGACCAGCCGGTTTCGGAGTTTTCAACTCCTATAGGAACAAATCCTTGCTTACACACAGCGGAGTTGAACGATCTGGACTCCGATCCCGTTGCTTTGTGCGTTAAATAGTCAGGCAAATCGTAGAATTTACAATCTTCGATACCTCCTGGCATATGATGTTTAAGCCATTTGATTTTTGGCAATTCCATTTCAATGGACATTTGACCACCCACGTACTTCAAACATACATCACCGGTAGCATTTATAGCGTCGGTTTCTTCTTGAGCTCTGTGGTCCATCCAAAGGATGATATTTTCCTTATCATCCATAAAGTCTGGACCTACTCCAACAGGCTTATCAGTTGATTCGGAGATGGCCACAAGCGAGCATGTGGCATCGAAACCAATCCCGTAAACCTCAGAAGGATCAACGCCTGAATCTCTCAAACATGTCTTGACACAGAAACAAATGGCGTTCCAAATCTCCGTTGACGACTGGGTGATAAAGTTTGGTTTCAACTCGTGTCTGGTGATTGGTCTTTCTGCCAATCCAAGAATAATCCCATTGGTGTCTATAATACATGCTCTTGCTGACCCCGTACCAACATCAACCCCTACGTAGTAAACGTCTGGTTGAGGAGGGACGAAATTGGGGTTGAAAAACGATGACCTACGACTCGTAAGATTGGTGTGGGATCTACCAAAAGGGGGGACCATGATTAGCGAACAGTTTTAGTCTTTCTAGTTGTAGCAAGTATGAATTACTCGCTGACCTTCAAAATATAATGCTGAGCAAAAGGGATCTTTTTTCTATGGGACATCCCGCTTTATATATGAATTTCCAGCGGTGTCTGAGTCTCCTCAACTTTAGATCGGGTGCAATTTCGGGGGCTATTTTGACCCTCGATTTTGGTGTAGAAAAGTTTGGAATTTCCGGTTTTCTCTCCTAAATGTATTGATTATGGATCTCCTATGATGTAAGAGTCGTTTTTTACACTACTAGAGTCCTTTAAGTTCCAATTCCCTCCGCCACCCTCCAATATTGTCTGATTGTTGAGTTGAGTATGGAGAAAAAAGAAAAGCGCGACTTGAAGACTTACCGAAAATCTTAAATTGCAGCCAGTGTTGGTGGTGGAGCTGGAGGCGGGGCATTGGCCGTATCCTGCTGTTATCACGTCGTCCACTAATTTATGGTTGTCCAGGTCGCATTCCGGTCTTAGAGAAGGTTTGGGGGTGTAATTATGGACGAGAAAAAGCAATTGCACCCCCAACTTGCTTACCAAATGATTCTCAAATGATTATCAAATGATTATCAAATAAACTTGCTCTGTAGTAAATAAATTATTAGGGTAAGTCCACTACCATTAGGATTGTAAGACGGTTTCTATATTTGGAATTAGAGAATGTTTAGTCACGTCTACTTACATAACCAACATTTTGTCTTTACCAATAATATATTGTAATTTATCTTTAGAAACACTAAGAATCACTTAGAACTACTTAGAACTACCACTAAGTAGGTCAACATTTCAGGCTACTAGTATAATCACTAGTTGATCTAAAAGGGTTAAGTTCCCTGGTATAATAAGTGACCTTACTAGCGAGTCATCTCGGTAGAGGTGTGGAAAGCTGATGTCTCTATGACAAATTGTGCAACTGAAGTGACCCGGGCCATCGTTTTCTGTATGTACTGCATATAGTGGAATGCTAACATATAACGGTATCTTGGTATTCATCCAAGAGATCTCGCTAGGGCTCTAGTAAAAGTTGTTATTGATCCAATGGGTCTTACTAATGATGTAATTGTGTTTCTTATAGTAGACACCAACATCTGAACTAGTTTGATTACTCTTCTCTCAGATCTTCGTGTACTGTATATAAGCTATATGATTATTTTATGTTGATTTACAACTACTAAACTACTTTATAGGATCACACACTTAGACTGTCCATATCTTTCATATGGCTTCTATTATACATTCTGGACCGCCTGCTGTCCTAATATACATGGTACCTAGATAGAAAACTATCTCTAATATACATATTGAGAGTGAATATTCCTGAATGAATGAGTAGTGAGTTCAAACTCGGTGAATATTCACTGGATGAAACTAACCCAAGTAGTGGATTCATGAAAATCGAACTGGTTAAGTAATATACAATATGCAGCACCAGCTCCTGACGTCACTTCCACAGGTAGAGCTCGATGTAAATGTGGGTTTTTGTGTTATATGCAGGTCATAATATATGGCTCATTTCTAGTCAGAGCAAGAGACCCCAAAGACTCGTCTAACTTCGACTTGTATAACCAAGAAACATCTCAATTCATGTAGAGTGTCCCTTGAATCGATATACAAGTCTGGTTAGAGTTTAAGGATAGAGTTGGTTGGCGGTGTAAAGTTTGTGGGCCGTTTCAACTCTAGAGGTTACTCAATTTGGCTAATGGCTCTCACTATAGTTCCGCCAAATATCAGTTATTTTCTTTGGATGTGTTTTGCCTCGTTTCCAATCCACCTAATTCTTCAATGGAGGGTATTTGCTTACAGCTTCGACTAAAAAGTCGAATTGCTCACTGTTCTCGACGGCTGACCTTATATGAGAAGCACTAATCCTCTTGACGCCCTGTCTCTTTGCTTCAACGATAGAAGCTTCCACCAAGTTGGCCATGAATATCTCAAGGGCCCTTCCGACGATAATTGGGGTTGCTTGTGCAACCTTACCAATCTCATCGTCACTCTGCATAATTTTTTTTATTCTTGCTGCTGGGAAATGGGTTTTGATTTTTTCAAAACTTTCGAGGATTTGGTGTTGGGGGATCTTGTTGTCATTTTCCTTGGCTTTTTCTTGTACTGGACTGTACTTGTAACTGTAGTCGTCTTCTTTATTTATCAACTGACTAAGATCAGACATGATTATGTAATATACTTATTATATAATCAGCAAACTCAAGAAATGTTCGGAGGCGAGGAAAAATCTCCCGTATTTAAATACACCGCGAGATTTTGGGATTTGTTGTCGTGACGCGAATCGAGTGAAAAAAGAAATCGAGAAGAGGTCGTGTGAGGAATCATTCGACATTGACAAGATTAGATAAAGGCGACCTAAAGACTCATGGATGGGGTTGGAAGTACGGGAGCGAGAGGAATGACGTTGAGGTCTATGAAAATTTGGTACTGAAAGCAATTTCCATGCAAAAGTGAGACAAATCTTCTCTTCTACAACTTTCAAGAAGTGTGATTATGTAATAATTGAGTACTGCACATAATCACATGAATTTTACTAGAATAAGAGGCGAACTTATTCAGATAATCAGACCAATACATACAAGAGCAGTAAATTTATATAAGATATGGTTCAGAAATTGCGATGTTACTTATAATATGTTACACGTAATATGTAAAATATAAGATAGAACAGCATACAGTTTCTAAGAGCTGAAATTGAGTAAAAGATCATCTACCAGGGCTCTGAATCGTGGCACGTGATCTCGTACTGTAATGGTTCCTGTTCGAACCGTACTGATGACATATTGACATAATCTACAACTTTCAATATTTCTAAATAACTCCCTGCAATGTTCTTACAGAATACGAATAATCGGCCCGGTCTATGGATTCTAGTCAAGACTGGTTGGAAAAGAATTTTCACTTGAGAGATTATAAATTTTTCTATCTGTAGAGATATTTAATGGATATCCTACCACCGGCACCACTGGTAGAGACCTTATATTAATTTCTAGTATGTATTAATAGATATGTTCAACGAATTCTGGTCCAATGAGAAATACTATTCATAGATCAATTTCATTTCTTGTCATTTTCTTATAATTTTTAATATTTTGCAGTAATTTTGCAAATTTATAATAATCAGCATTCACAATCAAAAAAGACACTTGCTTTTATATAATTTCTAGAACCACATCTGCTTAGTCTAATTAAAGACAGACAACTCATGGATCGTGAATACTGTATCTTTCACATTTTGCTAGATCAGAATGAATGTTGTCTTGCTTTTATAATATGTCATTATTCCTGTAACATCCTTATTCTTATAATTATTGAATTCTATTCTCAGATTGTTCGTGTCAGACATCATAGCCCCTTGCAAATGCAATAATATTTAATACCTGGGGTGTTGTTAACTAGTGGCCTGGTAGAGCAATTGTAAATGGATCTGAGTGCCACTAACCAGTGGTCTGGTCATGAAACACCTCACGGACCAATTTTAGACTCTCAGTGATTTTGAGAATCAAGGCCACTTTCAGCAGACACAATAGATCGCGAGAGCCTCAATAAATTTAGTTAAAGCCCGTCGTACTTGAAAGTTTTCATGAACAACATGTAGTCAGAGATATCAATAATCCTTAGCTAATTTCATTCGAACTATAAATATCTCCATAATATTTAAACAGGAATTCCACAACATCCATATCTCCAAAATTTTATTTTTTTGATATCTCAAGAGACATATGAGAAAATTAGTCTCTTATCCGCTCAGAATTCGAAACTTATCCTTCAAATCATTGGACAACGAAGCTTTATACAAATTCGAGTTTGAATAGACTCTGGAGAACGGGGTGCGAAGTGCACCAACTTACGGAATAACTTATCAGGGATTGGTAGTAGGCATAGAGATAATTCATGTAAAAACCGGCGGAGACACACATTCCTCGCTTCCTGGGATTCGGTTGGTCCATCCAAGTATAAAGCAATCACACAATTGCAATTTATACCATAATCTCCACCAATCCTAAGACATTTCACTGAATGCTTACTTCATAAGTCTTAAAATAGTTGAGAATATTTGTGACTATCGGAGGCTGAGACCAAATTCCGTCTGTATTGTCTCACGATCGTTAATTGTGTCGCTAGACGTTCCCACTTAATTATCCTCATATAAGTGTGACAAATCTTGAATTTAAACTTGTATATTCCCCAGTTTAATAAGAGATGCATGGCAACATTGCAACATTGTAACATTGTTTCTCGTTTTTCATCTATGATTGAACGTATCATACGTCTCCATCAGTACATATTTTAATGGAATTGGCTCCGGATCTCCGAACTACCCCTAACTCAATCACGAGACTCTATCATAGTTTGAATTAATCACAAGACCATCAAACGTGCATAGGTTTTTAACTCGTCCAATACCACGTAGGCTATGGATGAATTATTTGCTTGATTTACATTGGTTGCAATATTATTTTTGACGTTATAACTTGCCAGCTTCTATCAATTTACGATCCTTTGATACGGCAAACTTCCCGTTCTTAACCCTTCACATCACGCGGCTATTCTCATCACATTCGCAACCGATACACGTGTAGTTCGTGTCCTCGATTACCTGACATGGATAGTATCTAGAAGGGGCGTGCTAAAACCAGGTTTACGTGACTTTTGCTAATTTCCCACGTGGGTGCGGTTTTGCAACCGTTCTCTAATCCTGTAGTTAATTTTGGCACGGCTGCAAAATAGTTTACAAAGCTCGCTGAGCTAAACATCACTGGATCGAAACATACTCTGACTTTCTTGCCCTTAACTATGGGATTATCCCCATCTTCTAATTTGATGCTTCCTCTTCGCACCACGAAAAGCCTTAGAACCCACGTTCTCAAAATCTTCTAGAGAAAGGCTCAAATACCAGTCTTGGCAAATTTCCAGACAATTTCCAAGACTTTTACCATAGTAATTTTTTTTGAAAGAACACTAATTGTAGACCCACGAGTCAGTGGCTGTAGGGTAGGCGACGAAGGATGCAAGGAGGAGATGGGACATCTATATAAGCCAGAAAAGTCCTGCTCTTTTGATTAAATTTTGAAATCATTAATCAAACACAAACAATGCAAGCTCTTCATCAATTTGATTATATCTTCGCGATTGCAATGATCTTTGCATTCTTGGATGCATGGAACATCGGTGCCAATGATGTTGCCAACTCCTTTGCTTCTTCTGTTTCCTCTAGATCCTTGAAATACTGGCAAGCCATGATTCTTGCTGCTCTTTGTGAGTTCTTAGGTGCCGTTTTAGTTGGTTCAAGAGTTTCCGATACTATCAGAAACAAGATTGTCGATGTTTCTGTCTTCAAGAATGACCCTGCAGTCTTGATGTTGACTATGGCCTGTGCTTTAATTGGTTCTTCTTGTTGGTTGACCATCGCTACCAGTATCGGTATGCCAGTTTCTACCACACACTCGATTGTTGGTGCCGTTATCGGTTCCGCAATTGCTGCCAAGGGTGCCAAAAACATTCACTGGGGTTGGAGTGGTGTTTCCCAAATCATTGCATCTTGGTTCATTGCTCCACTCATCGCTGGTTGTTTCTCTTCCATCATTTTCTTGATTTCTAAATATGGTGTCTTAGAAATTAAGGATACTAGAAAGGCCTTAAGAAACGCTTTCATTTTAGTTCCAATCTTAGTATTCTCCGCCTTCGCTATCTTGACTATGTTGATTGTCTGGAAGGGTTCTCCAAAGTTAGGTTTAAGTAAATTATCCGACGGTACAATTGCAGCCTCTATTGTTGGTACTGGTGCCGTTGCCGCTGGTGTTTACTTACTTTTCCTTCACCCATACTATCACAGAAAGTTGGTCCTCAATGATTGGACTCTTAAATGGTACGATATCTTCAGAGGCCCAGTCTTCTATTTCAAATCCGCTGACGATATTCCTCCAATGCCTGAAGGACATGAATTGATCATTGATTACTACAAGGGTCGTCGTTACGATGAATCTGGTGCTAATGTCGATATTCACGGTAACCTCGAAAAATTGGACAACGTTTCCGATGTCACTGACATTGAAAAGATGGATGCCGTAAATGTTGGTGCTTGTACTATTGAATCTCAATCTATTGCTCCAAAGCAAACTACCAGACAATTATGGTGGTCTTTGTTGAAGTCAGGTCCAAAGCAGTGGCCATACCTTTTATGGTTGATGGTTTCTCACGGTTTCACTCAAGATATCATTTCTAACCAAACCCAATCCAAGGGTGTTTTAGCTGGTGACTTGAAGGGATTACACACTTCATCTAAGATCTACGACAACAAGGTTGAATTCTTGTACTCCATTTTGCAAGCCATTACCGCCGGTACCATGTCCTTTGCTCATGGTGCTAACGATATTGCCAACGCCACCGGTCCTCTTACCACTGTTTACCTTGTATGGACCACAAACACTGTCGGTTCAAAGAACGAAGTTCCTACCTGGATTTTATGTTACGCTGCCGCTGCCCTTGTCATTGGATGTTGGACTTTCGGTTACAGAATCATGGCTAACTTGGGTAACAAGTTGATTTTACAATCTCCATCGAGAGGTTTCTCCATTGAATTGGGTGCCGCTGTTACAACTGTCATGGCTACTCAACTTGCCATTCCTATTTCTACCACTCAATCTGCCGTTGGTGCTACTGTCTTTGTTGGTTTATGTAACAAAGAATGGAATGCTGTTAACTGGAGAATGGTTATCTGGTGTTACGCCGGTTGGATCTTTACCTTACCAATTGCTGGTTTGATTGCCGGTATTCTTAACGGTATTATCTTGAACGCTCCATCTTTAGGTAACACTTACACCCTTTCCAATTAATCGAGCTAATTCTTCACTTCTCCACTCAATAGTTTAAAATAAGAGCCTTAATAGACTTCATTCGCTTATAATCGTTTTGTAGTGATCATTGTAGATCATTTTCTAATAGATTTATTCTTTAACAGATTATGTTTCTAACAGATTCATCACTATTTTTGATTAACAAGGGCCAGCAACTCACTTATGATAGTATATCTAAATTAGGCTGAGTGTTTGATATATAGAAACATAGCAGGAATTCTTCTGTATGTTGAATCTGTTGGTTTTAGCTGTTGTAAAGAGACCTTACCCCTTGTTGCAAACTTATGCCGCAAAGGGTCGTTACAATTTTTGGTTGTAAATTACTTGTCGCATTTTGTCATTTATATTTATGTCGAATATTATCATTTCTGTCGCATTCACTTTTGTCGCAATTATATTTATATATCACAATTCACAATTACCTCCAACACCACTACACCATGTCGTACGAAGACAAATTCGATGCCTCCTTAGATCTCTTGAATAGGTTGGATCCCAAACTTATCTCCAAAAACCTCACTGATATTTGTACGTTGATTCAGAATGGCGATTCGCCTGACCAGGAGGAACTAGTTCAAGACCTCCTCTCCTCAGTCGATACTCCCTTGAAGGTTTCCAAGTGTGACGACACAGGGAAGCAATTCTTGTGCTGCGATTATAATAGAGATGGTGACTCGTACAGATCTCCTTGGTCCAACAAATACGTGCCTGCCATAAGCGCCTCTGACGAGGACGATATACCACCTCCATACCCATCCAACATCCTTAGACAATTGGAACAAAAGGCCAACGAAAGCTTTGATGTTTATCGTGATTTGTATTATGAGGGAGGTGGGATCTCGTCTGTTTATTTGTGGGATACTGCCGAGGAAGAAGATACATTGGAATCAGGGTTTGCTGGCGTTGTGTTGTTCAAGAAGGAAACAGACGATGGAACGGGTAAATGGGACTCGATCCACGTTTTTGAAGTCATTCCAGAATCCGCTTCTTCCGCATTGTATAAAGTGACCACATCCGTCATTCTTGACTTACAAAACTCCAAACGTTCGTCGTTATCATTATCAGGAAATTTGACCAGACAGTTGGAATCGAGTCTGAGTATTGATATTGACGGAGCTGTCAACTTAGAAACAAACCATCTCATCAATTTGGGGACGCTTGTTGAAAAGGCTGAGTACAATATTAGAAACTCTTTGCAAGAAGTTTACTTCGATAAGTTGAAGGATATTATGTTGAAGGATTTGAGATCTCTTGGTGATATTAGTAATAAGAAGATGGATGATATGAAACATTCAGAAGTTCTTAAGGGGTTACAGGGATTATAGAAGAAGGTTTGTTGATCTTCAGATCTATTAAAGCTCTAGAGTCCCACGATTTAACGATGCAAATCGCAGATCTATTAAAACTCTAGAATTCTTACGAGTTCAAGGATATTAAGCTCCAGTGTTTAAGGATTCGCGATGTTCAATGTTAAGTTTAGCTCCAGTGATCCACAAAGGACTTCAGCTACTTCAAGTATGTAGCTCAATGATCTACATCTTCTAAAGTTCAACTTTATAGCTCAATGATCTACAATTCCAAAGTTCTAGGCTGTAGTTTAATGATTCACAGAGGCTGGGTCTATACGAGTCATTTCTTCTAAACGTTTCTATAAGGTCACATTATAAATAGAGTATTTGTGTGATCATTTGTGTGTTATTTTGTGTTCATTTGTATGTTCATTTCTTTCTCATTCCCGAATACATCGAGAGATCGATCTTTTCGTTATCATCGTCTCCCACGGGATCTAAAAGGTCTTCGTCATAGTCACTGTTCGTGGCTTCTTCGTCTTGCATTGTTACTGTGTTGTCACCGGAGCTGTCCTTAGTCAAACTTATAGTTGATCCAGTATCTAGATTGTAAACCGGAGTCAAATCTGGGTTAGATTTCCTCGATTCTCCGCCTTTGATCCCGTTAAATTCCTCTTCGCTCAATGATGACAAAACGTTGGATTTCACATCGTTCACGAATGACCAGATCGATGAAGATACGGTTTGTAGCATATCTTCAGTATTCCGTGCACCGGTAGGTTTGGTTGCTTGGGTCACGAAAACGTTACAGGTCGACGGAGTGAAATCTTGGTCCAAATCAGTCCCCTTGATTCCCAGGCGAGATTTCGATTTCAATGGCGACGTTATTGACCCTATACTTGAAATAGAATCCTCTGAAGGCTTTGATTTATGAGATGCTACTGGATCCACTGGATGGGGCACTTCGTCCGAATGTCTACTTGACCGTTGCTGCGATGTAGTCCTTTCTTGAGGATGTGTGGTCAAGGATTTCTCGAATTCGTTCTGTAGCATGGCATCGAATTGTTGGATCAAGTTTAATGGTTTCGAAAGGTTTGACCATAATTTAGAGTTGTTGTTTTCGTTAGCAGCATTTGTAGGTTGGGGGTTTAATATGGGTGTAGGATGTGACGATGAAGAAAGAGTTCTTCTTCGAGATCGTTTTGTGCTGGCTATAGCCTCTTCTCGAGGATTACTGTTCTGTCGTTGGTGTCTGGTTTTGGTTGTGGATGGGTTTCCATCAAAAGGCAGAGAAGACGAGCTGAGTTCTTTGTATAAGGACTTTTGAATGACTTCTCGAAGTTTATGGAGGTCTTGTTCGTGTCTGGCCAACTTCGTGTTCATGTTGGTGATGTTGTCTTTGATCTCAACAATACACATTTCTTTCAAGGCTAGCAAACGCATCTGGTCTCCGATATCCATCGAGACGAGCATTTCCATCTGGGGAAGCGGTAAATCATATTTTAAACCTTCCGGGGGTGTAGGGGTTCTTGGAAATTCGCTCAATTCACCAAGTGGCAGAGTCTGTGGAGATACCCCGGAAACCGAGCGCAGGCGTGATCCTGGTGTGATTCTTGCGTTAGAAGTCATAATATTTGGTGTGGCCATTGGAGAGACCGCTAGATTCATACTGATTCCTTTGGATCTCGTGGAATTCGATCTTGTTAAGGGTTTATTGTTGTTTGATCCAGTCACCCCACCTCCGTTTCCTACCTTGAATTTCGATTCAAATTGGCCGCCGGGTTTCCTATTTTCAGGCGTGCCCACGGCCAACGACAACTTCTGCATTTCTGGTGATAACATTGCCTTGTCGTGCTTCAATCATGCAGTGTTTGCTTTGTTTAACCGGGTTGTTTGGATTGTTAATGCGTGTGATGTTTATCATATTGGTAAGTACACGCAGAATAACGCGCCATACGCGATAACATGAAGAGCAAAGAGTGAAACATCCCCCAATAACGTCGAGTCACTCCATAAAGAAACGATAAATGAGCCGCTAGAGTCTCCTATAACACCCCATAGATCTAATGGATAAACTCTACTTACTTAAGGATCCTTCGGTAGCAAAATGGTTGAAATGGGTGCTCCCTTTATTAGTGGGCCGAGTGTCTAAACCCTTGTGGTGGGCTAGTTTCTTGTCCCTCAATGCGTTGATAAGGCACCAGTTGATGAAGTTAAGAATGAATATTGATAACCTCAAGACTGATGATCCTCAAATTACCAGAAACATTTCCAAAGTCTCAAATGCTATTACTTGTTGGTTCTTATATAAAGCTACAGGGAGTAACCGCAACTTTCCCAAGGATTATGCGCTGTTATACATCTGGCTCACTTACTATGGTGGTTTGAATCCTCCTTCCGCAAAACATATTGTAATCTCTCCAAAATACTCCCCATACTTGAAGCTCGATACCTACAAAAGCAAAACTTTACACAAACTATACGAAAATAAAGAGTTTATCATCTTCCCCATGATATTTGGCCAGATCCTATCAAACTACTTGACTCCTACAAAGTATAAACTCAACCAGCGATATCTCTCGAGCTCGATCAAGCTTCGGATCTTGAATCCGATTTGGATCAACTATTCGTTGGGAGTCAAATCTCATTCCATGAACTGGCCAGGACTCTTGAAGAGTTATTTATCACACAACTTGATGATCGCCGGGTTCGTGGGGCTAAGTGCGCTTAAAACGCGGTTGGTGGATCGGTATTATGAAGTAAAACATGGAATAAATACTTCTGCCAGTGTGTCGCAAGTGGTCAAGAGTTATTTGATGTACGTTTTTCATCGTTCAAGCTCATTTACCAACTTCATCTATGGTCCTAATTTGATTTCCATCCTTTTGATCTCGTTGACGTCTCGTTTCGTCTCGTTAAAGAGTTCGAGTTATGGACACAACAACAAGTTGCTCTTCAAGAATTATATAAAGGTGATTGGATTCATAGCCGCATATGCTACTCTCTATGCCAATTCTATAAATTTGATTCGCGATTTTGGATATACTTCAAGCTCTGACAAGGAAAGTGGTAGTATTTCAGAGAGTCCTAGAAGGATTTCGAAAACATTCTTGAACGGGTTAAACTTGTATATGTTCAGATTGATATGTTTGTCGAAGTGGAGAATCATCAAGGAAAACCATCCATATTTTAGATGGTTCAAATTACATACGTGGAACAAGATCGAAGCTTTGGTGATGTGTTTTGGTGTATATAAAATCATGAACTTACGAGATTTTATCCACAGAGACGAGAATTTACTGGACAAAGCTTGTCAAGAATTGGAGAAGAATTCGTTGATCAAGATGGTGGAGAAAATCATGTAGAAGGATATATATTGAGAATATAATGTCACTTTGACCATGAAAAATGGAATTCTCCGATTATGAAGAGATTATGATGGAATACTAATGGGATTCTCCGATGATGACGATTTCCAATGGAAATGTATTCGATTTATGACTCGGTGTTATGTAACTATTGATAGAGAAGAAGTTTACACAGTCAGTGGTTACTTTTCACTCCCAGAAACTACTATTTATTGAGGTTCATATCACACTAGTTAATTGTTGAAACAAGATATTTATTTTTATTGATATTTGATAACTAACTGTAATTGTACGTTTTTGAATTTCTAATAGTAACAGGAACAGAAAATACGGAGAAGCTTAGCAATTGTTCAGCTATTCTGAACCAAAGAGTATTAACTTTTGAAGATCTCATAACTCAGTCATGGAGATACTTCGAAATTTACCTGGATGCCAGTTTCAATGAGTGAATATAAGACACTTGGACTGGTAAGAGTAGATTGAGTAATAGTGATGGGTAAATAGTAGATTGTGTGATATTAGATGGAGAAATATTAGACAGCTTAGTATTAGACAGGGCTAATATTAGACAGAGCTACTCACTGGGCTGGAAATTTATCGGCTGGAAATATATGGGCTGGAAATTTGTCGGCTGGAAATTTGTCGAAAATTCACCAGAACAAGGTTGAGGAACGAATAGTCCAACAATTGGTCCAGCCATTGGTCCAACAACTGACGCTAAGAGACTCCATCACTTCACTTACAATTCACTTCTAGCTTCATCTAATATCCCCCCGCACCTGGAACATTCTCCTTCCCCTTCAACTTCTTCAACAACCCCTTAAATCTGGTCTTATCTCTGTCTTCATTTTCTGGCAAATCACCAACTTCGTCAATCAACTGGCCAACTCTGTCCCATAAAGTTCCGTTCTTCAAGAACCCATCTCTCTTTTCAAAAAATGTCTCTTGCTCCTTCAAAACCTCCTTTGTATGTTGTTCCTTCTTGTTGTTGTAGTTGTCATAAAAATCATCAATAGTCAGTTGTGCCTCACTAATAATTTCTTCCTTCTTCTTGGAATTGGCGTTCTCTCTTTCTGAAATCTCCAATTCACGGCGTTGTTTCCATTCTTCCAAGTGTTTTGATTCGCCTTCGTACTGGTTGGCTTGAGGTGTCGAGTCGGCAAATCCTTCAAATTCATCATCATCTTCTTGTTCCACTTGTTCGGCGGCCACGGATTCGTCTACCTCAGGGAATTGTTCTTTAAAGTCGTTTATTTCGTCATCACTTTCTACTAAAACATCCCTGTCTTGTTCTGTTTTGAATTCATCTCCCAACAATTCACTTTCTCTGGATAAGAAATCGGAATCGGCTCCGTCTACGGATGGAAGTTCGTGATCTATTGTGTCTAAAGCAGGGAATTTGTCGGCCATTGTGTGGTTGTTGGTGGTGTTGCTGATTTGATTTTGATCGGCGTGTTCAAGTGGAGGCAATGTCGGATAAATGTCGTGGAAACACGCGACATTTATTGATATAAACCTGAATAATGTCGCGACATTAACATCTATAAACCTGTCGCGAAAATCCCGTCTAATGTCGCGACATCGATTTGCATCTATTCTCTATAAAAATTGTTTTACTACACTATATACACGGATCGAAGTATCATTACTTCCCACAGCCAATAATAACTTGTCAGAAATCTTACTGCTGAATGCTAGCTTTGAAATTCTATCAGCAGGAGTGATCAAATCGTTGAAATGGACATGTAATTGGAAACTCTTGTCATCTTGACTCAAGTCAACAGAATATATTTCGATTCCACCGTTTTCCAAACCCACGGCAACCACCACTTTATTACCAAAAGATTCTGCCTTGTAGCAGGCAATGGAAGTACTTGGTATGTCTAATTTTAAAGATGTCTCCAACTTGACATTGAATGAAACACTCCATAGCTTGATTTGCTTATCACGAGATCCAGTAACGAAAAAGTTACCAAACTCTGTCTTTGGGGTCCAAGAACAATCCCAGATAATTCTTGTATGTGCCTTAGGGTTAAGCTCTACCAATTCAAACTCATCTTGGTTATTAATGCTCCACAAACTGAACTGCCTGTCACGAGAAACGACCAATAAGTACTGTCCATCTGGGGAGAATTCCATACTGGTAACAGTCAAGTTATGTCCTTCGAGAACTTGTTTACATTGCTGGAAATCCTTCTTGACATTGAAAACTCTGATCACTGCATGTTTGGCCGAATTAGACCTACATGCCGATGCGATTAATGTGCCGTCTGGCGAGGTTGCACAACAAGTGATTTCGTAACCATGTCCGTATAACTTTTCAATTTCCGGGAAAAGCGTGTATCTTTGCAAATGATCTTCCAAAGGTGGTGTGGTTAAAGATGCAAGAATATCTTCCTTTTCCTTTACAACTGCGTTTTCTTCTTCGTCCTGTCTCTGTTGAGAATCCTCTCCTGCTTCTAATTGTTCGTTTGCAGCCTTGTTAGACAAACCCAACACAGGCAAAGATGCAGATTCTGGCAATTCCTCGGTATTTCCTTCAACAACGTCAATATTACAGAGGTTTTTCAACAATTTGCTGATAGAATTAGTTATTTCAAAAACTCTCAAGATTTTTTCGTCTCCTCCAGAAACATACTTGGATGCATTGATATTATCCATACAGATCATGTCATAACCATGGATTTGGGGTCTTGCAAATTCGTGCCATGTTGTGTGGCTTCTTCCTACGGTCCATGGAGCAAAGAGTCTCGCAGTTTGGTCGAGAGACGTGGCGGTGAAATATTCTCCATTCAATGCCCATGATAAATCAGTGATCTCTCGAACAGCACCAGTGACTCCCAACACAGACTCAAAGGACTTTGCTTCGGCATCGGTGGATTTGTACACTCTGATAGCACCAGTTTTACCACTGGCCAAAATATAGTGTGTATTGGTTGCGGCATCAATGATCCAAAGAGATGACCAAAAGCCCCCAGACGCACCGGTGGCTGTAGATGCACCCTTGATGGACATCTCTCCCAACCTATTAATACAACACCAGATTCCCGATTCCACATCCATCTCCCAGATCATAAGTGCAGTGTCAGCACTAGAAGATAAAAGCTGCAATTTCGATTGTGTTCCTTTGCGGTTAAAAGGATTCCACTGCAAACTAGTCACCCAATCGTCGTGGCCCATTATCAATGCTTCAAAGTTGATGGCTCCACGAGAATGAGAGCCTATATTGAACTTGTACTGTTTGTTAGATAAAAGAATCAACTTCAGTTCGTCTTCGTCGGAATCGTCGATCAATTCGTTCAATCTGAGACGCCACAATCTGATATAACGATCTTGTGCTCCACTGGCCAACACGTAGTTCTTGTATTTCGTATCAGTCACAAATGTGAGACATCTGACCCAATCCTCGTGTCCTGACAAGATGGCTGATTGGACAAAGTCGGATACCAGCGATGTTAATGTGAATGTGTAGATGAATATGTTGGAAGAAGTACCCGCAACGGCCAAGATATAGTTGTCTTCACTGATATCTTGTATGGCAAGAGCTAATGGATAGAAACTAGAACTCACCTGGAAACTGTGACCCAACTGATATTGGTTCCCGTCAAATAGCCACAATGCTATGAATCCATCGGCACTTCCAGTGACAAATATAGTCTCGTTAACTATCGCTAAGCAAGTGATAGAGTGTTTATGAAACGTGAGAGTTTGTTTGAGGGTGTAGTCGTCGCCCTTCTCTTCCCAGACGTTGATCTCATCATCCTCAGCAACAGTGACGAGGAATGGCGAGTTTGGAACGAATTTCACGCCCGTGACTTCTTTGGAATGTTTCTTTAAAGTGGAGTAGACCCCATTGTCATCGCTGGCCAAAGGTTTCCATAATGCAACGTTGTTGGCAGCACCAAAAGCCACGGTCTTTCTCGACTCGTTATAGTCAGTGACGAAGGACTGTTTGTTAGCCCCTACAAAGATCCCTTCCTTAGTTACTTGAGTCATTGTTTGATATGGATCCAACTATCTCATCCATCGGTTCTGAAATTTTTTGATACTGGAAAGTATATGCAGGATAACAGTATATGGAATATGAAAAATCCACTTGTGGAGGAAGCAGACTCCAGTAAACAGAAATGGTGACAGCGTAAGTATTGGGTAAAAATACCAGACAGACAACTAGCTCAACACATACTAACATTATAGAGTGTTGTTGGTTCAAAATGCCACACCCGAAACAATTGTCCAGTTCCATGATCAGTTATCCAACGAGCTTCCCTCATTGAAGGGTAAGTGGAACTTCAACTTCAAGATCTTCAGAAACAATCCATTCTCCATAGAGCCTGAAAACGCACATACAGCCACAGCCGCGGCCAATTCAAAGTTTCTATACACATTAAGTCCGTCATACTTACCCGACTCAACAATCACATTGATCAACAAGTCATCCACTGGAGTACTTACCAACTCCATCAGGGAAGAATTGAATGATTCTTCTAGCAACATAGATTTAAGTATACCAGACGACCATCTCCACCATGGAGCAACCACTGGACTTAACGATTCGTTTGATACGTTTGTAAGTCAGAAACTCCAGAGTTTATGGGTGCAGCGACAATTGGTGAGAGGAGACGGAGGCCAGATATATGAATTGGAAAACGGAAACTTGACCATCAAAACGTCCAACGTGTTTTTGCACGGAAACTTCCGGGGATTGTTGATCCAGATCGATTTGAGCGACTCTGTTTGTGATGTTTCCAACACTTCGTCGTTCGAAGGTGCTTTTGAAAAGGTAAGGAAAAAGTATGATCTCCTTGATGGAAAACTCTGCTGCTCAGTTCTTGATTCCAATTCTTTAGATAAGTATGGAGATTTGTGTTTGCAATACTCTGAAATCCTTAATTTTTAGTATAGTCAGAAGAGATTGTAATGAATATTGTGAGGTAGCCTCGCTAATTATTTGTTGTTAATGACACTACTCACAAGTGGGCCTAGTATTATGTGAGAGTCTCGTTAGAAGTCACTAGATTCACTAGGACTCACCAGCATCCACTAGGGGCCACCACCAACATCCTCTTCGAGATTTCTAGTAGTGTGCTGCAAAACTATCTCGTCCTATTCAGCGAGGAAACCGCACTATTTCGTGATAGTATTATGAGTATATTCACAATTGGGTCTGAGTATTACGAGGGAATCTCTTTAGGAGTCACTAGTAATCACCAGCAGCTAGTGGTGTAATCAACAGCCACTAGTACCCACCATCATCCTCACTAACCTCTAGTGGTCTGCAAAAACCATCACTTCCTGTATATAACCAAACGATCCAAATTTTTTAATATACAGAGATGCGAAGAGATGCCACCACTCTATCTCAGCACCACCTCTACAATGGCTAAAAGAAAGCAGACCAAAAACAAGTCCGACAAGAAGTCTCAGAGAGTCTCTCAGAGAAAGAAAGAAGAAGAAGAGTTCATAAAATTACAAGAACGAGTAGCTGCATTTGACCCAAGAACCGATGAAAAACTGCTTGGACAATTTAGTGATCTCCCCATCTCCCAGGAGACTCTTAAAGGGTTGAACGGAGCCAGTTTCATGTCATTAACCGATATCCAGAAGAAAACCATCCCGCTTGCATTAAAAGGAGAAGATCTTATGGGAACCGCCAAAACGGGGTCTGGGAAAACATTGGCTTTCTTAGTTCCAACCATAGAAGCATTGATTAGAAACAAAATCACCGAATTGGACGGGTTGGCCGCGTTGATAGTTTCGCCGACCCGTGAGTTGGCAGTCCAGATCTTTGAAGTGTTGACGAAAATAGGAAAGTACAACAACTTCTCAGCAGGTCTTGTCACTGGTGGTAAGGATGTTAAGTACGAAAAGGATAGAGTATCGAAGATGAACATTTTGGTGGGTACCCCCGGGAGAATATCCCAGCATTTGAACGAAGCAGTGGGGATGGAAACGTCCAATTTACAGGTCTTGGTATTGGACGAGGCTGATAGATGTTTGGATATGGGATTCAAGAAACAAATCGACAGCATAATTGGCCATTTGCCTCCAACCAGACAAACGTTGTTATTTTCCGCCACTCAGAGTGACAGTGTCAAGGATTTGGCGAGATTGTCGTTATCCAACCCTAAGAGAATAGGTGTGTCGTCTGATCAGGAAATTTCAGCCACGCCAGATTCGTTGGAACAGTTTTATATCAGGATCCCATTGGATGAGAAGCTCGATGTGTTATGGTCGTTTATCAAGTCCCATTTGAAGAGTAAGATCTTGGTGTTCTTCTCGTCGTCCAAACAAGTCCAATATGCGTACGAATCGTTTCGTACGTTACAGCCAGGTATTTCATTGATGAAATTGTATGGAAGGAACAAGCAAACTTCACGTTTAGAAACTACTGTGAAATTTTCCAGAGCACAGTTTGCATGTCTTTTTGCTACAGATATTGTGGCCAGAGGTTTGGATTTCCCTGCTATTGATTGGGTGGTCCAAGTCGATTGTCCTGAAGACGCTGCCACGTATGTTCATAGAGTTGGGCGTTGTGCGCGTTTTGGTCGTGAAGGTAAATCTCTCTTGATGTTGTTACCAACTGAAGAAGAAGGAATGTTGAAGAGATTAAACGTCAACAAGATCGAGCCCAAATTCATGAATATCAAGCAAAAGAACAAGAAAACTATCAGACCACAGTTACAATCGTTATGTTTCAAGGATCCACTCTTGAAGAACTTGGGACAAAGAGCATTTATTTCATATTTCAGATCGGTATATATCCAGAAGGATAAGGACGTCTTCAACGTTGATAACCTTCCTTCAGAGAAATATGCAGCATCTTTGGGATTACCTGGAGCCCCTAAGATCAAAATGAAGGGAGGTTCTGACAATAAAGAAAAGAAGAATGCTTCTCGTCAATTGGTGGAGTTATCGATGGCCAACGACGACGGAGAACTCGGTGAAAAACAAGACAAAAACAGAACCAAATACGACCGTATGTTTGAAAGAAAGAACCAGACTGTTTTATCTGAAAACTACTTGAATTTGACGGGAAATAACGCCAAAGACGCCGCCAGTGAAGACGAGGAGGACGATTTTATGACGGTAAAGAGACACAACCATGACATAAAGGAAGAAGATTTGCCTGACTTGTCGATTCCAGTCTCAAAGAGACAGGCCAAGAAGGCCCTTTCCAAAAAGGCTTCGTCTTCATCCAAGGGAAATGCCACCAAGATGGTGTTTGACGATGAAGGAGTTGCCCATCCGATTTATGAATTGGAGGACGAAGATGATTTCAAGAAGGCTGGTGATGCTAAATCTCAAAAGGATGCATTTGTATTTAAGGAAACCGAAAATATGGACGAGGCAGATATTCAAGATAAAGAGTTGGCGAGAGAAAAGAGACAGGAGAAGAAGAGAAAGAGAAAGGAAATTGAAAAACGTGCAAGAGAAGACGGCGACAGCGACGACGAGCCTGTGGTCACTATCGGAAATGCCGATTTGGACCGTGATATGGAATATTCTGAGTCTTCTTCAGACGAGGAACCAGAAATCAAGAAGCCTAAATGGTTCGAGAACGACAAACACGTCAAAGAAAGCGACGATGAAGACGACTTTGTTGAATATGATGCTCCAGAAACTTTGGAAGATTTAGAATCCTTGACTGCCAAATTGTTAGAACATTAACTGCATGTGTATAAATACTGTACAATAAATATAGACAAAGAAGAATATTAGAGGGGGAGGAAGTAGAACCAGATATCACTAAAGAGTAGAAGGAAGAAGATCCTGATGTCCCTATAGAGTAGAACTAGACTTTATCTAGACTAACTAAAGATCCTATATCGTGGAACTCCGTATGCTTCCACTTCCACTTCCACTATAGATTCTTAATCTGAGGACAAATTTTGGCTGCGAAATCCCCAAACTTATACCGACGAAACTCAAACCTTAGATATACATAATGAGGGACACCGTAAAACTTCATGCAATTGAAGATTATATTAGAAATCGAAGTCAGTGAAGAACTTTTGGGGAGAGTTACAAATATTTCAATTATAATGCATTTTATTAGATAGACTGTAAGTTTCCTATATTTGAGTGGAAATTCTGAAAAGTTTCCCTAGATGATTGTAAACTCTGAAAAATTTCCATTAGATGTGTGGAATTTCTGCTACGTTTCCTTAGATGAGTGGAATTCCAACATCTTCTTAGATACTCATTTTATATGTAAGAATAGCTATGAGCAGTGCAGAAAAGTTGGTGGTATCGATATATTGATATTACGATCTCAGGTTATGAAATCCGTATACTTATTAAAGACACAAAATCTATTTCTTTGTTCTTCAATGGCGATTAATCGGATTTTAGGTAGAATTCTTCTCTTATCTTCTCTTTATCGTATTTTCATAATTTCTTCATATTCAATAATAGTCCTTAATTAATTATTGGAGTGGCCACTATTTTAGAATATACCTTGCCTAGCCTTATGAAATCACCCTTGATCTTTCTTCCGTCTTCATCCATAACATTATAGTCTTCTTCAGGGTCCTTCTTTTCATGCATATCTATGACCACAAGTTCTTGCAAGAAATTTGAAGGATTACCTCTCGCCACACTCAAGTTATTATCGTTTCCCAAATTGATGGTGATTTTTCCAGACTGATGGATATTCAACAGTCCAACTTGGCCCTTCAATTGAGCAATTTCACCAGCTAAGGAATTCTTTTCAGATTCAACAGGAAAGTCGCCGTAGTTAGGCAAAACTTTTGGTAAATGCAATGCTATATATTTGTCAGAATCTGATTCGGTAGAAAGTCCATCAAATTGGGTCAACAAATCCAAAATCTCTTGATGATCAACTATCAACTTGCTGGCTTCTTCTTTATCGAGTTGGTCGGAAGTTTCAGTGATTTTGGTTTCAAGTTCGGCCTTGACTGCCTTAATTTTTTCAAGCTTTTCTTCAAGAGGTTCACTTTTGATGGTTATTTCTTCGCTCAAAGTGGTGGACGCCAATTCTTCAGGAGACGATTCTCGGGATTGAGTTTCCGATTTGGTTTGCGGCATGGTAGACTCGGGTATTACATCTATTCTAGATGGTCTGAAAGGAAACAAAACCGTTTCCTCTTCATCAAATGTGTACTCTTGAGTCATGTTGATCTTTGTAGGATCGTCCTCTTCTTCGGATTCATAGCCCGGAGTTGGCGATTTCGATTTTGTTTGTGGTCTTTCTTTCTGCTTCAAGTTCTGTAAGAATTCAGGAGTAGGAGTTACTGAATTGAAGGTTCTGTCGGCGGTTAATCCTAATTTCGATCCATTGACATTTCCAATAGATACCGACCCTGAAGATAATGGACCCGACGACACCAAATGTGTTCCGGCATAATTGTTACGGCCCCCTCTTCCACGTCCGCCTCTCATGGAGCCTCTTCCTCTAGTGGATCCATTTCTTGCCGGATCTTCCTGCTTAACTATAGGAGCATCCTTTGCTCTTTCTTCCTTTGTTTTTCTGGCCACAACCTTTGGCTTGAATTTCAACGAAGGTTTCGAGCTGGGCGTGGACTTCTTGGAATTCAACGATTCTAATCTGTTGGACATGTCTAGGTACTTTGAAGTATATGTTAGTTGATGATTAGTGTTTAAAATCTAAATTTTAATCGCGAAAATACACGACCTTTTTTATGTATAATTTCGAGATGAGGTAAACTTTTATTACTTGTACACCATACACAATGGCCAGAAGATCAAGAAGACAAGATGAGGAGGTGGAATTGAATGAAGTCGATGCGTTTGACTCCAATAAGGAAAAAGTGCTTTTGGAACAAGCCGGAAATTATTTAGATGCCAGAGAAACGGATGAAGAAAGTGACGAGGAAGTCTTGGGAATCCACAGTGAAAGCGAAAATGAAGAAGCAGAAGGGGAAGATGAAGGGGAAGAAGATGATGAAGAAGAAAGGGACGATGAAGATGACGAAGAGAAAGGTTGGGGTACAAAACAAAACTATTACGGTGGAGATGATGCTAGTGACGACGAAGACTCGAAACAAATGACTGAGGAAGCGTTGAAACAACAAAAGAAACATTTACAAGACTTAGCATTGGACGATTACGTTGACGAGGACATGATGCAAGACTGGCAGAAATCAGCAGAGAAGTTCGATGAAAGTTCCCCAGACAAATCGCAGTTCATCATCAACAAAGAGAGTTCTATAGAAAACCTCGACGACAAAGAAAGACTTCAGCTTTTGAACCAGTCATTCCCAGAGTTCATACCTTTGTTGAAGGAATTAAACCTGTTGGAACCAACCTTAAAATCATATCAAAAAGTTTCTAACACGATTCTGGAAGTGAAAAAAATTGCATTATCTGCCTACTTGGGCTCCATTACATCATATTTTGCTATATTTACCGACAATTTGAAGAGCGGCGACACGTTTACGTCCATGAAGGATAATGCGGTCATGGAAACCATTTTGAGTTGTAGAGAAGTCTGGAGACAGGCCAATGAATTGCCTGATATAGAGATGGACACCACAGAAGATATTAATGACGACAAGACCGACGATGTTAACGAGGGCTTCGAGATGGTCCAGAATAGTGATCTTTCCGAACCCGAATCTGAATCATCCGAAGAAAGCGACGACCAATTTGTCGACGCCAGAGAAGGATCTTCCGACGAACAAGAATTCAATATCGATCTTAACACCAGTCGTAAGATCAAAGGTGTATCCAAGAAGAATGTCGGAGACTTTACTGAATCTGCCAACCCTGAAGATGTTGACATGGAAGATAAACACCGTCGTAAGCGTACTTTACGTTTCTATACCTCTAAGATTGACCAGGCTGCTGCTAAGAGTAACGAACGTTATTCTGGTGATTTAGATTTACCATACAGAGAAAGATTATTTGAAAGACAACAAAGATTAGTCGAAGAAGCTAGAAAGAGAGGGTTGGAAGAAAAGGACCAATTAGGAGCCGATCTCGACGAGGATGACTTCAATTCCGATGAAGAAAGAGTCGCTCAAGAAATAAATAACGGCGAAGATAACGCTTACTATGAATCTCTCAAACAAGACAAACAAGATAAGAAGGACTTACGTCGTGCTGCCCATGACGAGGCTGTCATCGCTGCAAAGGAAGGTAAGTTGGAAGAATTACAAGAAAAATCTGGACCAGACGGAAAGAGAGCAGTGAACTTCCAAATCCTCAAGAATAAGGGTCTTACACCTCACAGAAAGAAGGAGAACAGAAACTCCAGAGTCAAGAAGAGAAAGCAATACGAAAAGGCACAAAAGAAACTTAAATCCGTCAGACAAGTATATGACGGAACCAGCAAAGGTCCATATGATGGTGAAAAGACAGGTATTAAGAAGGGAATTTCGAGATCTGTCAAGTTGGTTTAATGTATATTATCAAACAGATCAATTATGTAAATATATAAAGTTGATTTTAGTATAAATTTCAAGTAATTGTTGAAGTAAGTTAGGGAAGGAAGTGAACTGTGAGCATAACGGGTGAAGTTACCGATCCAGAAGTCAGTGAGTCAGTAACATTCACCAACCCATCAGCTTGTAGGGAGCTACTCTCGCTACACCTTTATTTAACGGGTTCTACTGATTCTACTAATATCGATCATAATTCGGTTATAAGAAGTCGTTTATAAGCTAGAGAGTATTCATAGTTATAAAGTGCCTATAAGTAGCTAGTCTCAGTTTCTATGATGTCAATTATCTACTGAATGCAATGTCGTCGATTCTTAAAATAGATTTGACACATTCGGAAGCCAATGTGATTGCACTGGTACTGACCAATACAGGTTGTAACACATGTTCATCGTAGGTATTGGAGGCACCGGATCTTCTCACAGAAATTCCTGCGTTCATTTCACCGTTTTCGTGTCTGTTTCTTAAGTCTGTGATGACATTGATTGGGTTCAAACCGGCGTTCTCGGCCAATGTGATTGGAATGACTTCCAAAGCCAGGGCAAATTCTTGGTAGACGAATTGTTCAACACCAGACAATTTCGTGGATTCCTTGGTTAAGATTCTGGAAATCTCGATTTCGGGAGCTCCTCCCCCAGCAATCAAAGCCTTTTGCTTGACTAAACATCTTATTACACACAAAGCATCATGAATAGATCTTTCAGCCTCGTCCAAAACCAATTGGTTGGCTCCTCTGACGATAACCGAAACAGTTGGCTTGATGTTTTTAGAAGTAATTCCTGTAATCTTGACGATCTTGGACCCGGAACTCTCGATCTCTTCGATCAAGTCAGCAGAACCTAATCTGTCTTCGGTGAAGTTGTCAATATCAGCAATTGGCTTACAACCAGTAGCTTTAGATAAAAATTCGACCTCATCTCTTTCGATGTCCTTAATAACCAAGATGTTTAGCTTGGAAAGGAAATGTAATGCCAAATCGTTGACGGCATCTCTTAAAATCGACTTTTGAATCAACAAAACGTTACACTTGGCTTTTTTGATCTTCTTACAGATGTTCAACAAGTAGGCTCTTTCCTCCTTCAATATCTTATCCATTTGTCTATAATCATTCACAACGACGTTGTTTTCCATGTCTGGTTTTGGAGGAGATAATTGGAATTGGACCAAACCAATTCTGGCCTTTTCCATTCTGGTTGGACCACCTGCGTTCTTGAGGACATTTTGCGTCATAACAACACCGTTGATCAATTCGGTTTCGTCAATAGTACCACCCACCTTCTTGATAAGTCTAATATCGTTCAAGTCGACGTTATTCTTTTCTTCGTTGATTACTTTCAACACGGAATCAACCGCCAATGGAGATAAAAGGGAAGAGTGTTGAGACACGATTTTCGACGATAACGATGTGGAAGCAGCTCTGATTAATTGTTCTCTGTCATCAAGGGAGATTTTGTAGGCCATGTCAATCAAAATTTCTGTCGATCTTTGTGCTGCTCTTTGGAATGATTCGGCAATTAAGGTTGGATGGATTCCTTTGTTTAATAATCTGTCGGCAGCAGCTAAGAAGGATCCGGTTAAAATCGCAACTGAAGTGGTACCGTCCCCTGCTTCGATATCTTGTGCTGCACTTACATCCACCAACATTCTAGCGGCTGGATGTAATACTGCCATATGTTTTAATATAGTGGCACCGTCATTTGAAATTATAATCTCGCCAGTTTTAGTCTTGATCATCTTGTCCATTCCCTTTGGTCCCAAGGATGTTCTGATAGCATCGGAGACAGCTCTGGCCGCCAATATATTGCTTTTACGAACTTCTTGAGGCTTTTCCTTGTCCCTGAAAGTTGCATTGGACGGCGCTGATCTTGCTGGTACAGCCATTCTATATGAAGATTTAGTTATTAGGCGATTGGAAAATCGAGATTAATGTATTATTCAATACTTCAAGTTGTTTCACTAGGCTTGAAAACTCTTGCCACTGTTGTTGACCAGAACTTTTGTTTCTTCAAATTTTTCCAGAGCTCACGTGACTTGTAGATCACGTGAACTATAGAGACGCGATGATTTAGCAGCACCTTTCAAACTCCTAAAGGCAACTATCTGATCAATAACTACCGAACCAACATGAAGGAAGAATATTCGGTATTTGAAAAGATCAAGACTAAAAAGTCGGAGGTTCTAGCTTGTGAATATTCGGCATGGTATCCACGGTTAAAAAAATATACTGCTTCTTCCATAATCATCAAACCTTTGCCTCAGACGTTTCTAGATTATTTATCTAGTGATAGTATAAAGTTACCTCCACATCCAACTGATATAATGAACGAGATAGTGAATAATAGTGACAATGATTACAGTGATTGGGAAGACGAAGACAATAATGAAGACATCCTCGTTAGTAAGCCTCCAATCGTGACTCATGAAGACTTTATTGAGTTACATGAAACCATTCAAAACAATATTGGTAAACTTGGAGGGGTTGTGACTCCAAAACTCAACTGGTCTGCACCAAAAGATGCCAGATGGATCATGACGGGCAATTCTATACGATGTGAACATGTCAATGATGTTTATTTGTTAATGAATGCGTCTGATCATATAGTAGATGATCTTGAGTTTCCTTTCAATGCGGTTGATAGTGAAGAAGGGGATGGAAATCATACAGACACCGAAGGGTTTATTCCCGAATTGGTTTTTCGAAAATGGATAGATATCAATCCTGCAATGGAATTCAGAGTCTTCATTAAAGATAGAAGAATCGTAGGAATCTCCCAAAGAGATCTCAATCATTACATGTTCCTTGAAGCTCTCCAAGACGATCTCCACGATAAAATCGATGAATTTGTGAACGACATCGTTCTCGAAGCTTTAGATCAAGACAAATACATTCTAGATGTGTATTTGCCAAAGCCATTCAAAAAGGTATATGTGATTGATGTAAACGCATTTACAAGAAAGAGTGATCCATTGTTATTTACATGGAACGAATTATTGACTCAGAAAGGTGAGTACGAATTCAGATTAATCAATTCTACAAACATCGCAAGGTTTTCCAAGAAAGAGTATAGTGAAAACCAAGTCCCAATGGATATAATAGATGCATCGATGAACACTGAAGCAATGGTCGAGCTTGCAAGAGAATGGAAGAAGCTACAAATGAAAGAAAATTGAAGTCCAAGATAGAATCACCATGGGGAATATAGTAATTGAATATGTAAAGGGTTTCAAACTTAACGTTGTATAAACTCAACCATGCATAAACCGACGATGCGTAAACTAAACGAAACATTCCCCTTAAATTGAGGTATTTCTGGGTTTGAGGTATACGGGTCTTACGAATTTGTGGTTCTTATTTTGTGGTTCTTACAAATTTGTCGGTCTCGTGTATTTGTGATTCTTATTAAATTTTCGTGAACTAGCAAAAAGTTTGTGGTACTTCAAGTGTCTCTCCATCGAATTTGTGATTTTGAGCGAATTTGAGTCCTTCGTATTGAATTTGTGATTCAAGAAAATTTTAAGAATTTTTAACCGATTCAAAGTTAAGATATGGAATTGAGTTTTCAGCCAGATATCAAGTTTGGTATGTGGACTGGGCCGACACCTTTTGTCAATTGATGTTATAAGGGGAAGATCCACACTAATCTGTTGAAATTGGTCTAGACTATACTTTTATTATATGAAACGATAATCTACTACGATGGAAGCTAAATCAGAATTCCAATTCCAAATCATTCAGGATTAACTAAGCTTCAAGTAATCCAGTCAACAAACATATTATTCAGAATTAACTATCAATTAATTATGTATACGCTAGACCTTGTCAACATCAAGTCTATTGGGTCATGCAAAAGCTTTAGTGAATTGGAATGAAATGAAATACTCAACAATTTCCAGAGTGTCATTTCTATTACAATTGATGAAAGGTTGATCCGGTCTGTTCCAAGTTTGGAAATTCTCCCGAGTTTATTTACCTTGCGAATGTCTGAAAATTTATCGCGAAATAATCAACAATTTTCCCCGCCATAATCAATCAAACCTTGTCAACATCAAGACTCACTTATCTACTTGCAGATACCTTACACCATTGTCCAGTTTACTCAATTGCAAATGTCTGAAGTGATACAATTAACCAAAGCCGATATATTCCTTCCAGAATACAGAGGAAGACTCACCGAAGGAGTGACATACAATCCGAGTAATGACACGTTGATTTGGATTGATATCATAGCCGCAGAAGTCCATAGAGTTTCGTTGACCGATCCTAATGATCGCCAACACGAGTTCTTTGCTTTTCCAAAAGACTCCGGAGAAACCATTGGGGCAATCGGACTTACGTCAGATGACGATACCGTTATTGTCTGTGCCAAGTACGGAGTAGCAACTGGAAACTTTGCCAACGGAAACATCGAATATTTCTTCAAATACCCTGAAAACCAGCGTTTGAGATCCAATGATGGAACCATTGATCCTTGGGGACATCTCTGGATCGGGGTCATGACAGATTTCGCATCTGGAGACGTTTTGCCGGAAGGAACGTTGTTTAGAATCAATTGTCACGATTTGTCGGTGCAAACTATGCTCGAGAATACTTTGATTTCCAATGGATTGGCATTTTCAAATGGCGGAAAGACGTTTTTATGGACAGACTCGTTGACATTTACGATTTGGCAGTTTGACTACGACTATATCACAAACACTCTTTCCAACAAGCGTCCTTTCTACGATACCAGAGATACTTTTGATGGACCTAGTCCTGAACCAGATGGACTTACGTTAACCAAAGACGCCGAGGTTTATACTGCTGTATTTTCGTGCTCGTCTGTGGTCCACTTGGACTCAAAAGGTAAAGTCTTTCGCAGATTTGCGTTGCCTGCATTAAATCCGACATGTACGACTATTGGGGGCAAAAATCTTGATGAGTTGTACATAACTACTGCACACAAAGACTTGAAAGACAAAAATGCAAACATCGATGCTACAGACAAAAATAATGATCTCGGCGGATACTTGTTCAAGTATAAGTTAGAAAGCAGCCAAGGCCAAACCAAAAACATTTGGGGTAAGAAATAGTCACTAGAGGCTTCTACAAAAATCCTGGGCCTTCATAATTAAAGGAGCTATAGGCCACTTACTCCCACAAAATATCCATGAGTCTAGATTACTATACCATAAACCGATATATTAAGCCAGTTGTGGGTTATGACTCCTATTAAATTATCTGACAATTTATATAAATATATATGTATATGAGATGACCAAATAACCAATTAGATATACAGATTTATATCTCATAACTCATACAGAATCAAATAAAACTTACATAAGCTTTATCAGTTTAACCGTTGACTGTCGGGATAGTAGAAATTCATGCAATCGTCTATTAAGTAAATGTCAGAACTGGAAAACACTTTATGCAGTACTCACATGGCATCACTACAAATTTCACAGCTTCCCAAACCAAAAGGTACTTCCAATAAAAAATTTTCGTCCTAAATAAACAAATTAAGTCTTCGAAAATCCAAATAGAGCCAGAGCGCCATAAAATAAAAGTTGTCTGAAAATATCGCAAGAGTAGACTACGCAATTACACTGCGCAACAGCCTACAGAATAAACAGACCCTACAATATCTTGCACATCAACAAATAATGTCCGCTACCCTAACGGCTGCAAAGGCAATGAACGAATTATTCTTGTTCATCCACGCCGATATTTATGTTCATTTGGAAGCTTTGGTTCAAGGTTTATTTTGGCGCAATTCGCATAAACCTTGCACCATCCACTTTTGTTAGAAATTTGTCACAGGAAAGATTAGATAATTTATGCGCACGTAAAAGCGTAATTGGAAAACCCGCGCTACCGTATATCACAAAATTGTTCAGCGCAATAGCATTTTTTTGTCTAGAGTTGCGATACATGAAATCTAACGATCCAACTATACTATTAGGTAAATTTGTAGCTAAGATATTTTTGGGAACATGTCAAATGTTTTAAGCTTTTATATAAGCCACGATCTTTACCCACTTTGGGCATATCTCGAATATCGAGCCAGAGCGTCATTAGTTGGGAGGCTTTTTACTAACAGTCCATAGTATTCCGTATGTTGGGATTTAATTAGCTGCAATAACTTTCGGATGTGAGAGGTGCAACATTACATTGAAAATACTGTTGTACAGGTTCTAAAATTGAGAAATATGAGATTAGATAATATTTTGGCTACAAATGACAAACGCAGAGGTTTGGATCGATGGTTTTTTAAGTAAAATAAAAAACCAGGCAATTCGATTTGATGATTTGTGGAAATCGTCAGAATACGACCACCCACCTGAATGTTTCAGATTGTATTGTCGTAATTATCGTTACATATTCCTCCTGCATGGATTTGTCTCAAGATATTCAAAAATAATAGTTCTGAAATGCTTAGATATGCAATGTTGATGATTCTCAGGATACCTATGCTAGTACCAAATAGTGGAACAGATGAACATCTTAATACGAATAAATTTTAAGGAAAACCAGTTTTAGCAATTGTTGGTGATTCTGACAATATAAATTTTTACTCCTTATTTCTACTTTATTATCCTTCTTATATCCAGGTTATTATCTACGCATTCTAGTTCGGTTATTGTTTTAATATTTTTTATACTTTTATATTTCTTGTGTTCCCTGACACTAAATTATGCTAAACTAAGGATACGAGCAATGAACTCTTCGATTAGTAAATTCTGTTCAATACCTCCCATACGTAAGTCGCATAGTTTCATATTGGCTATGGCCAAGCGGTTTTCCCGGTTATCGTTCACCACACTCGTATCGTGTAGTATGGATGTTAGCGTATGCAAATGGAATTGGAGACTGGGCTCGCGGAGTAATCCTTGGATTTGAGGATCTGCAAGCATGGATTGGAATTTGGAGGGAGCCTCTTTGGTTTGTGTGTCCATGATATTTTCTGTATTTTTAATGTCATCGGTTTTGGTAGACTCAACCTGTAAATCCACATCGTCAATTACTGGTGGCGAAGCTGATACCAGAACTTTCTGATGTTGCTTAAAACATACAATCGAACAATACACTACAAGACATTTTGGACATTTATATTTAGCCTGACGGTCCCGACATATCCCACACAAGCCCAACTTACTCATGGCACTAAGAAGAAGGTGAGAATTTAATTTTGATCATTCCGATGGGCCACTTGTCAACAGATTTTTGACTGCATATATTGCGGGCACATCGTCATTCGTTTGTAGCAAGCCATATATGCAGGATAATACAGACAAATGAGTATCGAGTATGGAAATCCTCATATGCAGTCCGTCATTTGTATGTGACAACGTTACATACAGTCGGCTACATAATATCTATATGCACTCGAATTCGTGAATGTGGTTACATCCACGCCTCGGTTCAACTGCGATCATAACTATATTTATGGTTAATTATAGTTTCTAGTTCTTGGCCCAAAACATAAGCTTGATGAAAAGGAATATCTTAAAATTTTGTTTCATGACGATTTAATTATATGACGATTTAATTTTCTGTTACACACTTCCAGAAATTAGTAATAAAATGTAATTTGGTATGCGTAGTGTCTGGAACTGAAAATGCGTGCGCCTACCTGAACTAGGCTTGGGCAAATCTTATCAAACAATAGCAAAGTACAATCCTATTCCAACTTTTTCAACTTTTGTATTAACTATGCATAAACTCTTATAGTAAACAAACTTAAATTTCGTTAACTCACCAACTAGACATATGTTCCAGGCTGCAAACTTAATCTCTTGTTATTATCTCGCGTGGACCTTTGTTATCCTTGAATTAGTATTCTAAGTACGAAAAATATATAAAGAAATGCTGCAAAGTCCTGCCCGCGCACTACTTTGTTCGACAGAAAATAATTGTCTAATATTGAAAACATATATTAGTATATTTGAAGCCCCAGTTGTGTATTATTGCTGCATGAAAACGCACGACAAAGACGTATTACCATGCACGATCATGTACACAAATTGTAGAAAATGCTGTGTAGCCCGATTGTTCATGAAACCATGAGATGCTGCCCTCTAAAATCTTTTGAAACGAGCCAGTTAGTTTCGGTCTTTCGAACGTCTGCTCAATAGATACTAAAGTGTCTGCTAAGTAGCTGTTTAGTAGCTGCTATCGTCATCCAGAACATTTTCGTCTAATCTATCTACTTATCATACCAGTCCATTACGTTCAACCCTAGGACCTCGACAAACCACTGACCTCACTACTCATACATACGTTCCTTCTATTTTTTACCCTGTTGTGAGCGTCACAGAAAAAGCAGAAAAAAGCCCATGGCCGATCACAGACGTTGTAAAGGGCAATATGCAAAGGCAATCGCAAAAGCCCCTATTGAATAATAAATTGGATATGATATATGGGCAGGATATTTTCATATTTCATAGTTACGAAGTGGAAACACTTATTTCTTATCAAGGCCCTAGATCTGTCGGAAATAACACAAAGCCATAAAATAATTGTTTTTCAAGCCCCCAATTTTAGAACAGACATTTTTAGACAGAATCAAACATCTTCACTTTACTACTAATTTTAATTATACATTCATTTCTACATTCATTGCTACAGTTTCATTAAATATACTTGAGAACTCAAGCGGTCATGATTCATTAATGCTATGCTAATTAGGGTACCAGAAAGGATTGTACAACGGCTGGTTGTACACACATTCTGGAATTATTTGTGGGTGCGAAAACTGCACCAAATGTTGTGGGCGCTCAATATATGAGGCATAATAATATGGATGTGGATGGGCTATCCTTCTCTTCTTGTAGTGGTCGTCGTAGGGAATGAGGGGAGTCAATGGAGACGTGGCAATTTTGCGTTTGAGACTCAATGGAGATGTAAAACATGTAGATGGAGTAGGTTGCTTAGACATGAGGACCGAAGATGTGGCCGAGACTGGGGCTGCATAATAGTCGGGAATGGGTGTGGTAGTAGTAAACAATTCGGTCGAGGGTGTTACTGGGCTTGATACAAGTTTCTTCAAACTAATTTCTTGGGCCATAGTCATTTTGCTCCAGAATCCATCGTCTGAGTCCAATTTTGTAAAGGCCAACTTGAAGTCTAGGGACGATAAAAAGTACGTTTCCAATGAGTTCAACAAGGGCAAGTCGACATTGATTTCGTCATCGCTGCCGGTGGAGTTTTCTATTATTGAGAGCCAGGTTTTGAGAGTGTAGCTTTGATCGTCAAACGATTTGTTAGCCAACACTAAGGCCATGATTAAGATGAATAATATCATCTTTTCCTCTCCGTCTTCATGTTTAAAACAGAGCACTTTGTTGTGGTGGTAGTAGAGATACTGGTAGTATAGGGCGATCAACAAATTTGTCTCTGAAAGTTGTGAATTGTATATGAGTTTATGGATAAAGGCACCGTATCTGGTCTTGAAATCGTTGATCTTCTTTGATTTCTGGAGTTCATTCTTTTTAGATTTCTGTGGCATCGAGCACGATTGAGCGGACTCGATTATTGTCCATGTCAACTTTATATATTCGCTATGGTCAATCATGCCAATTGTTTTACAATTTGCAATCTACCCTGGGCTTTCCATGATATATACTGTGAAAAAAGAAACTTATTCAAACACACCTGCAATCAAAAAAAAATGCATTCAAAATGTGGATTTGCAAAATTAAAATTTGTCGTGACAATTTGTCTGCATCATACATATTTTACAAAATAATAGAATTGCGATAAAATAAAATAAAACAAACTGTAGAATTGCTAAACCGCAATTTTCAATGTTCAACAATTGATACGAGAAGGGATCAAAAGAATGAGGCAGCCACCAACCAGATCTGAAACTATTGTAGTCCAATTTTTGCCTACACGGATGTTGCAATGCCAACATGCCATACCGCGCACCGTCAGTCCAATGAACCTTGCTAATTTTGTGTTACATTTATATATCGTCAGTTCATTCGTATGATTGGATGCATGAAATAAATATTGACGAAATTGTTAATAGAATTGAAAACACATGAAACGTATACAAAGCAAATGTGTATTGAAACACAGTGTACGAAGATGCCAGCAATTACTGAAGTTGCCGAGATGAAAATCAAAACCTCGCCTACTGCATACAGCACAACATATGTAATATGATGTTGAGAATATGCACGCACAAAATATGCACAACGTATATAATGCATCAAATGCGGATCTATTCTCTCGGTTGATTTCTTGCCATCGTTTTTCCCGACTTGTATTTTTCTTGACTAAAATTTCTGGTCAAAAATTGTCCGTAAACTATCCTAATCCCCATTTCAGCTCGGGTTTGTTCTTTGTCTCGTCTACACTTGCCGATATTATTTTGTGCCTTTTTATTCAAATGTTACAGTGGATTGACCTTTAGTTTTTGATGTTTCATTTGAGTCCTCACAATTAACTTCCATTGTGCTGGTATTGCTCTTGATTGCTCTGAAATTTTGACTTTAAGCCATTGTATAATGTAAGAGCTTAGTAACGCATCAAATTTATCTCGCTATGTACCAAGTCTAGTGAAACAAGGCTGCTTGTATTGTCGAAGCAGAAACTCGAAACAGTTCAATTAAGATAATAATACAAGATATTTTTAAGCATACACTTTAGGAAAGATTATCAATCTCTGCACTACTAAAAGTCACACTTCACGTGACTCCTCCCAACTGACTTGCATTTGAGAAACGTACAAGACACGCAGCAGAATATTATCACTGTATGGTATCACCATTACGCAGGATTCCAAAATTTGTATATTTCATATCAAAAAATAGGTGAATTTTGCTTTTGCCTGCTTCTAATTGCGTACGGAGATTCTTTGTAACAACTATTGAACGTTTCATATCTATTCATGCGCTTCACAAAAAACAAGGCTAAATTAGATTGTTTAGAGCAAACTCAATGTGCCTAGTAACTACGTGGTATTCTAACAAATTTTTGGTGATGTGTCTGAAACTTTACATGCCAATAGCATACAAAATTGGGTATAGCTAAAACCGAAAAAATATAACATAGATTTTCAAAGGTTCAATTCGAAACTGCAAAGATAAAATATTTTATTAAAAATATTTTTGTGGTGTCCAAGAGTAGTAATCATATTTTTATTAAAATCGGTTTTGTTTTCACTTACAGGATAGTGTCAATTATTTACTTCCGACCGGGTCACCTGACCATTCAGTTCCAAGTCTTTATTTCTGCTTCCAGAATACGAACAAACCATAATATAACTCCGCAAATATTTGGTCAGCTAGTTTACTTTTCTTGCGTTAAGGTTTACAGGATTTGTGAGATAAGCCCAATTTCGTGTGGAGATGTTGTCGTAATGTTCAGTGGAATGAATTTATTCATTGTGGCTCTCCTACGGGCTTTCTTTATCAGGCATGACAACGAATTTCTAGGGAGGCCTCAGAGTGAAACTTACATATTTCAGTTCCTGATCATACTTATGCGGACAAAAATTATCCACATACAGACAGACATCCTTGTCTTGACACGGTCAAAATCCACGAGTATGTTGACAATTCCTCTACTATGTGTAGTTGCTCTAGAATCTCTAAATTGATATAATCTCAATTAACACAACTCTGGTCTCTTTCCTATTTCCATCTATTTCCGGTTAATTACAAATCCTACACTATTCCGCTCGAATTGTAAGTAATGTTTATATATTATGCTAGTGTATGCGATCATGATAAAGGATCAAAGAAATTTTGTAATTTAGTGTTTCTGAAAACACGCATTCCCATGGTGGAGCCGTTACGGAAATCATAACGGAGACGGGCATCCACGAAGTTCCGATCAACTCGTCTAAACCCTCCTTTCCAAACGTATAATAAAGTGAAGGACGTGATTGCGTATAATAATCCCGCAATCAAGTCGAGTCTCCAGTGATGGTCTAAGTAGATAGTGGCCCACCATTGGAGAATAACAAACGATAAAGCAGCGATTTTAAGAAACGTCCATCTAGAGTAGTAGCTGACGAAAAAGAAACACATCACAGCCATGGCTGAATGTAACGATGGCAAAGCACCAAAGACAATGGGAGACTTGTGGAAACCGTCACTATGCATATGAGTCCCCATGGCCAAGTCGACTCTCGTCAAGCCTGCAGCGTAACCAGGTAAGTCGTAGTTGGCTTCGGCATCAGGGCCATATTTGTGGATAAACCATGGTGGGGCGTTGGGAAATAAAAGATGGGTAAATACCCCCGAAATATTCTGCATCCCCAATGCAAAGGAAAACAATTTTAAAGAGCCTGGGGCATGGAAAACATAGAGCCAGATCGCCGTGAACAAGGGTGCAAAGAAATGAAGCAAAACATATGAGAACCAGGCGAGCAAGTCCTTTTGAACGTAGAGAGGTTCCCTGCACCAATATGCGAGGTTGAGAATAAACCACGACGACGCCAACAATATTGGCGGAGCCAAGTTCCAACAGTTTATAGGTTTATTTCCATTGAGTTTTATTTGGTTCAAGATGCGCTCGTTGATCGAGTCGCATTGCGTGGTGATGGTGTTTGAAGATAAGGTATCAAAAAACTCAAGGGTTTTGATATGTTCGTCTTCTTGGAAATCTTGTTGGGGCAACGGTTCTGGGGTGGATTCCATAGTGTCCAACTCAAAAGATTCCAAGTCTAGCGATTCGTACTTGGTGTCAGAAGACTCACTCTCTTTTCTGTAGAATACAATGTAGATTAACCACGACGCCACACAGATGGTAATCAAACTAATGGACGATCCAAACTTCCCAATAGTAAACATATAATCATCGGTCAACATAGCGAATTTGACGTAGATCTTGGGTCTGATGTCGTTGGGGATTAACCCTGCATTCTTGAAGATCATCAACCATAAAAACACTGGTGAAAAGTTTATCCAAAATGTTAGAACAAAGCGAAAGACATTTCTACCGTTTAATCCCGACCAGAATATTCTATTTAATAGTTGAAACACGAAGAGGAAGGGTCGTAAGAGGATTTTGACCGACATCTGTTAAGCTTTATAGTTGTTTAAGCTCCAGTTGAAAATTTCCCGAGAAGAGATATGGAGGCAGATTTTTATTTTGAAATTTCGGGAGGTCGTGCGACGTAGGTTCAAGATCTAAAACTTCTAGATAAGGTTTGGAGCCGACGGATAAAGGTGGCCTTGGACGCGTCTGGTTACTATGGATATTCCGATGTTATGATAGTGTGATATCAGAGTCCTGGGGTCGTTGGTACGATTAGTGGGACATCATAAGTGTGCGTGATTCCTGTTTTTTGTTTACACAGGTGTAAAACCAAACACCGCGACTCAGAAAAATGGTGACCCGAGGTTAAAAGGGTTTGAAGGGTTAAAGAAGGTAAACATTGGATGATGAAATGGTGAAGGAGATTCTGAAGTGAGACATTTTGAAATAAATTAAGACATGGAAATGTCTAAATGTCGTAGCACATTATGATTTTTAATATCTCGTGTCATTATTCGGTGTAATCACGACAAAATTTTCACCCATTGATTAAAAAAATATAGAGCCTCATCATAGAGGCTCATTGTAGAGGCTCATTATAGAGACTCGTCATGATAACTCATTGTAGAGGCTCATCATTCAGATTCATCAAAGCAACTCATCGTACTCATCATCATGGTAATTCATCCTATCACACGACACCATCAACTGAAACTTTACCAGTCACACATCTACTGCTAAGAATATGGAATCAACTTCATTTATAAAATTGAGATGGGTATACTGAAACCAGAGGCGAGGAATTATCTGTCCAATTGGGTTGAGATTCAAGAATCCCGCCCAGGTGAAATCCATCATCACCAAGTTGCGCTACCTGTGCTGGAACCGAAACTTGGAGGGACCTCTGGGGTTCACAAGATCTGTCAATTTTTTTTTCTTCGAACCACACAACGGTGCGGAATAAAACTGGGATTTAAATGGGGAAAACTATGCATTAAACAGGCCATTTGGAGTAGGTGCTCGCGACCGTAATAGCCGAGGCACTCCAGCTGATTGTGATGTTTTCTTTGCCGATAGTATCGAGAGCAATTCTTGGTATTTTGTGTCCCAATTAATGAGTTTCGTCTAATACGCAATTCTCCAAGTGACGACTATGAGCCAAGATTTCTATTGTTTTTAGCTCGAATATGCACCAGTTGACCCTTACACCTACAGATCCTAGTCAAAATACTAACCACTCAAACATTAGCCATTATAAACTAACCAATATTTTCTGTACTAATCGGTAATCACCAAGATTGACTTTACTACGCTTTTTGTTATATTAAATATTATTATTAACCTCTCATACTACTCTAAATTATTGTATACTAACCCTTTTATCTCGTGTATTGTTATACTAACTACTCACTATTCATTAACTTTGATCAAAAGCAACCTCAGCAGAATTTTGCAAATTTTTCATAAAAACTATATTTAGCAAAATTTCTGTTTAAAGGCTGAAATCATTTCTTGCAAACTTAGAAACAGTTCTGAATTGTTAGTATACCTTTTGTAATCAAATAGTACTTCATGTAGTACAGTCGACTCCTATACTCAAATAAATACGGTTCTCGGAGTTTTGAGGAACCTCTTTATTTTTGTTGGCGATTCAATATGCAATTACCCAATTTATTACATAACCGGTTTCTCTAACTACCAAACACTCGACCCAACACCCTTATTTCTCCGGGAGATATTCACATATTATAAGAATACTATGGAGGGGCACAATATGGCTACCCCACCAAAGGTTATACTGGAAGTAATGAACTCCACCATTTAAACTATTGTTTGTAAGATATACCAATGGTATTTCGATAAACGCCATCTACCTCTCCACCCAGTGCCAACTCAACACTCAAAACACACTTTGTGGAGTACAGCTTACTTTAGATAGAGATTTCGGACATTTTCCCGGGAGAAAACGGATTTCGCAAGAAAAATTTCCATACCGCAAACTCTGGGGAACCTCATCTAGAACCTAACCCCGGATTATAAGTTGGCACCATATTCTATTTTATGATCTTTCCTTAGTGCTCCGAAAGATAAGGACCATGCTCTGCTAAATATGACCAAGAAACTCACTCCCAGCGAGAAAAGAAATAGAAAACCAACCACAAGAGCCTGTGTGTTTTGCCATACAAAGCACTTGCAATGTTCCCAAGAACGCCCGTGTACCAACTGTACCAAGAGAGGGATAGCACACAAGTGTCACGATGTCGTTAGAAAACGGGCAAAGTATATGAGTATCGAGGAATCTGCTTTGGCGTCGGGTTCGGGGTCTGCACGTCGTCGATCACTGATGTCTTCAACATCCTCTGCATCGACAACTCCTACGACTCACATTAAACCAGAAATGATACATCTGGGAATCCCCACATCTCCAAACATGCATCAGACTACGATCGAACCTTCTCCAAAGCGAAGTTTCCGCCAGAACACCATGCTCAATACTACAAATGACGTTCTCAATAAGCTCTTGTTCGATAAAAACGACGAACTTTTCGAGTCTGATACCATATCGTCCACCATGGGCACACCAGGCCAGGCAATACATCTCGGAGGCACCACGTTGGTTCCTGGAGCAACTCCAGCGGGAAATATCTTCTCGTCGTCATACTTGAACCAGGAATATTTGATGTTGGGAGATATCATTCTCCAATCGAAGCCGTCATCGCCATCCCCTTCAAACACCAGCACCTCAGAATACAATCCCAACGTAAACCCAGCAATTTCCCCTGCTCCCAACTTCTTGGGATCCATAAATTACGAGAATGCCATCCAACCAAAGCGCAAGGCCATCCAAAAATTGAAGGATTCCCGACCCTTTATTTCATTGGGATATGAAAACTCCGACCAAGCCCTCCAGAACTATTCGTATATGTATAAGCAGCAGCAGCAGCAAAAGCAGCCGCAGCATCAGGAGCAACAACAGAAACAACAGCAGTTTCATCAGCAACAACAGCAGCAACAACAGCAACTTCAGCGCGAGCAGCAGCAATTACAACAAGAACAACAACAAGAACATCAACAAGAACAACAACAAGAGCACCAAAACCTCCAACACCAACAGCTACAACAAAATCTCCAACAACTGCCACGACACATTTCCTCTAGCGAAGACCTTCAACAACAACTAGATCCCCAAGGCTCTCAAAATTATACCCGAGATCCAACGGAGAATAAAGTATTAAAGGCCAATACATCAACGGAATCGATGAACCCTTTCAAGAAAAAACTCAGTCAGTCGTCCTCCATACCGTCTGAATATGTTTCTCCACTTATTACCCACCATTTGTATCAGACAGTACAGGATATCTACAACAACAACATCATGAACTTTGACTACCCCCAGTCATACCATTCATTGACCCATTTTCTCAAGAGCAGGTTTCTGGGAAACTCGTTGCCGGAAGATCAAAAGCAAGACAAGCGCAAGAACTTGATTGAGATCCTTAAGTTGATTGCAAGTTACAGGCCGACGTTTATCTCAGCACATAAATCATTGTTCAAGCCTCTTGACTTGCAATTCTTGGAAATGTCCTTGCAACGGTCTCTTATCGACTACGAAAGATTGGCACAGCTCAATTCTTCGCCCACTGTAATGTGGAGAAGAACCGGAGAGATTGTCTCTATTACCGACGATCTTCTCAGTTTACTAGGGTATAATTTGGGCGACATTCTTTCCAAAAGAACCTTCATCGTCGAATTAATGTACGACGACGAGTCGATTGTTAACTACTACAAACTATTCAAATCGGTGGCCGTTGGAAATCTCCAGGCAAATATCTTCACCAAATGTCGGTTGATGAAAAACCCACACAAGTTGAATCATACAAATAACACCCACCGCAACAGTGTCTCATCCGCAGCGAGCTCCGACGCCTACGATACCGAGATCTCTCACAACGAACTGGAATTCATCGAGTTCTGTGCAGTTTGGACCGTCAAGCGGGATATCTTCAATTTGCCCATGTTGCTTATCGGACAATTCCTTCCAGTATTATTAAACGCAAATGGAAGCCAGAGAATGTATTAGGTAAGGTTGGCTGATTTCTCCAGACCAGCCTGCATACCAGAATTACCCCAGACGAGTATCTACTACATATCTAGCAATCGTGCCCAGGGCCACTTTGATCTTCTCAGATAAATAATAGAGATATCTACAACTAATCTTGATAGATTGATGTTATTTCAAGAACTTAAGAACTGTAGAACTCGAAGGATCACATGCTCGATGGAATAGCGACGAACAGCCCTTCTATACCAGTTCTACCGCGTGTTTAACTACTACGTCCGCGTGGCCTTGCGCACAATGGCACCACAAATCATCCCACATCAAAACTGATGATCGTTTGCTGATGTGGGGAGATTTTTTTTTCGCACTGTTTTGAGGTAATTTTGGCCCAAAATCTGGTGACATATTTATTGCACCCAAATACTGGAGGAGTATATAAAGTCACTACTCCAGCGAGTCTTGCTTTCTAGTCCTCAGCGCATACTAATCCAGTATTCACAAAACAAATCTCATATATTCAATTTTTCCAAAATGTTACCTACTTCTAAAGCTTTATTGATCGGTGGTGCTTGCTACGGGGTTGGTGTATATTACATGTCAAACTATTACTATAAAAACTCGGAATACAGAAAGATCTTTATGAGGTCCGATGACCAATATGCTAACGTTAAGGTTGGACATTGTCCTCCAAATACGTATATTCCTCATGCTTGAGCGGTACCGGTACTGTTTAGTCTATTCATTAAATGTATTATGTTAATTAAGAAGTTGTTGTAGAATGAGTTACTTAGAAATTGAATGAGTAATTTAGCCGTAGCCAAACTTGAGGAGATTTAATTGTAGTTAATTGAGACAAATCAATTGATAAAACAGATTTTTGAGTTTTGATGTCATGACGAAATGAACTCTAGAACCAACTCGAATGAGTCAAAAAAAAGAAGCTGAATTGATATCAAATATCGTTAGAGTTCGACTATAACATTATATCATAAAATGGACTCTAACAATATGATAAATGATGTCAATGATGTTAAATATTGACTTTATTTCTTGTCAAAAATCAATTCAAGCCATGTTAGAATTCGACTACTACAATACAATTATGTTAAAATTGGATTGTCAATTAACAATCATGTTGAAATTGGACTCTAACAATATAGTCTTGAAATGGACTCTAACAATATGATAAATTATGTTAAATATTGTTAAATATGTATTCTAAATAGACGTGAAATTCCATTTCAAAAATCAACTCTAAGTATGAACTCTAAATTGACATGAAATTTCATGTCAAAAATCAACTCTATTTGTCAAAAATCAACTCTCAGTTCATAAAATTTATCGTCGAATTTCACTTCATTATATAATTTCGTGGTAAAAATCACTTATCAACACAACCTACAAATTACACCGATATTATATTAATGATATTGAATATTCTATTGACAAAGAATGTGACTAGACAACACTGCTCAAGTTTGCATATTTCATAAATTAAAACTCTTCAACAGGTGATTGATCACAGACGAATGAATTAAAACGAGAAGAAACTATTAGGAAATGGAAATGTATGAAATGAAAGCAAGACTAACACCAGAATCTGTAGAATCTATAGTAGAATGGTTTACTACGTAATAATTCCTTTTCTTCGGCAATTTCTTGTTTCAACAATTCGACATCGATTTCTCTTCTACCCGTGTCTAAATCAATGTCTTCTAATTTGACCATAAATTGGTTCCAGGTACGGTGGTAGGTCTTGTGGGCAACGATCATAACAACCATCAATGGCAAACTCAAACAGTTTTGCCAGAATGTGATGTTACTGGCAGGAGACCCAATTGGCCAGATAGAGACCCAGATTTCACCACCAACAACAAAGATTAAGATAGCAATACCGGAGTAAGATCCAAACGTTCCCAAAGGAGAAACAAATGCAACCTCGTCCAAAGATCTACCTTGAGCAGCCAAGGCCCATCTCCATCTAAGATGGGTAAAACAAATGGCAGCCCAGGTGAAAAATGAAGACAACGAACAGACCGAAAAGAACCAGGTGAATACCTTATCTTGATCGCTAGCCAGTACTAAGAATCCCAACAATCCAATAACGTTGGTAAACATAATGGCAAACATTGGTCTACCGGCTCTGTCTATGAAACCAAAGATGCTTGGAATCAAACCTTGAACAGCCAAAGAAGCCAAAGTTCTGGAACAACCATAGACACAAGAGTTACCAACAGAAACAACGGCAACTAAGATAACTGCGTTCATAATGTGAGGAACAACATTAATACCAGCACTATTGATGGCAATAACGAAAGGAGAAGCAGTGATATCACTACTACTACCACCATTCAATAATTGTTCGTTGTTGTAAGGAACCAAACAACCAATAACAATGGCAGTCAAGATGTAGAAGATAGTAACTCTCCAGAACACTTGCTTGGTAGCCTTTGGTAAAGACTTTCTAGGGTTCTTAGTTTCAGCGGCGGCAAGTGCAACCAATTCAATACCACCGAAAGAGAAGGCAGCAGAGATGAACACAGAACAAACACCCTTGAAACCATGGTTGAAGGCACCAGGATTGTGCCAGTATCTACCACCAATGTAACCTTGCTCACCAACACCACAGATGATGCAAATACCCAAAATAAGGAAACCAACGACGGCAAGGACCTTGATCATGGAAAGGAAGAATTCAGCCTCACCATAACCCTTAACACCAAAGAAATTGATCGACACAATGACCACATAAAACACAGCGATCCAAACAGCACTATTGATCTCGGTGTTCCAGAACTGGATAGTCATGGCACACGCAATCAACTCCGAAGGGAAAGAAATCAACCAAGAACACGCATACAAAATACCCAAGGTGAAACCCCAACTTGGGTCTACGAAACGAGAAAAGAAAGCATTAAACGAACCAGAAACAGGGAACTGAACCGATAATTCACCCAAGGCATTAACCACACAAAGCATAGCGTAACCAATCAAGAAGTAACCAATCAAAACACCGGCTGGACCCCCTGAGGATAACGCATACCCACTACCGATGAAAAGACCGGTACCGATAGAACCACCAATGGCGATCATTTGCAAATGTCTAGACTTCAATCTCTTAGCAAGAGGATGTCTGGCAGAGGCAAGAATGGACTTTTCTGCCGGAGTCATGCCTGTGGTGTCGTATCCATCTTCCTCCAAGTTGATGGGCTTGAACGAGTCGATGAAACGGCTGAACGCCGTTCCTTCCTTTACATAAGTATAGTTGGATTCGAAGGACTCTTCAGACTCACGGCGGGAAGCGCTAGACCCCCCGTCGTGTCTGCCATATGAGAAGGCATCGCTTTCAACCGAAGGAACTTGCTTCAGAAGCTCTTTTTCCATGATGATTATTTGTTTATATGTACTGAGAGACCACTTAAGATATTAGAACTAAGAGAATCCCACAATACGTTCAACAGCAATAAGTTCACAAGCAAACTATTTCCAAATTTATCAGTCTAACTTGACGGAAAAACTGTCCTATAAATCGTTTTCGATAATTATTGCTTGAAACGTTCACAAAAAATTTCACAATTCCGATTTGAGATTACGTAAGCATCGATGTACCCAAATCGATGGGGTGTGATCTATGGAACCATCTATGAAACGACATTCTGCTACAATACATTTATAAGATGGTTTACGGGATATTCTGGGGCTACAACATGTACTAAGATCACTCGTGGTCCAGATTACCCCTGGTTAGGGGTCAACGGCCTGTGATGGGACTTATCGCTTGCGCGGCTCCAACACAATGCGCGCCGTTATTCCATCATCGTGGCTTGTTTAATTTGGTATACAAATGCGCTATAAGAAATGAGAATATGAGATACGATAGATGACAATTTAAGATGACAATTTAAGATGCTAATTGAGATGATAATTCCATTGATTCTGGATATTTTATCGCAGTTATTGTTTCGTAGCTATTTGTCGTCGTGTACAGAAATTATAGACAAAATTAGATTTATATACCGGACAAGATTATTCAGATATTTTTTAGAGTACGAGCCATTGACTCGATTGTGGATGCAACATGTTACGAAAGGCTCGTCTAAAGATTAGAACTGGAGAAATTGTGATTCAGTGGACGATTAGAAATCGACGCTTGGAAAATTTAATGAAGGTAAAAATGGTGTAGGTGATTTAGAAATTGAGAGATTGAGCAGACCATTACACCCATGTCACTATTAGAGATCGACACGGTATGGAAATCACTATATGAAATCTTGTTTAAGGTGGTTGAAAAGTGAAAAATTTACTGGATAATTGCTACAAAGAATTTTCCTTGATTACGCCCTCTTTTGCAGCTTCTGTTACAGTTTATGATATATGACAAGGCCGACACTTTCTATTTTTGATATTTAGAGTTGTGACTATGAAGACGGCATTTGTTTGGATTGCTAGACGAGGTGCCAGGTGCGCGTGTTTGGTTGGTGTCTGGGCGGAGATATAACACCGGTCTAGTTGTCAGGGTGGAGACATGGCACCTTATCCTTAGAGTTGTATGCTCCTGAAGGCGGCCGTCTGCTTCAAATGGCCATGGGCCTGTACTCGCCTCTTTGAAATAATGCCGTAAACAGCAGACTCTCCCATAACTCCGTAAAAGTGCATATTTTCATAAGTCCGTAAATTGCACATCCTTTTTATAACTCCGTTTTAGTAATATAGTCAGGGGTAGTGTAATATGTGACGATGATAGACGATTGTCAACAACCTCAGAACTTCATGCGTTCTTTACGCCGTATGGGTCCTCGGTTAAAAGTACCTATTGATAATTTATGGTGCTGAAGGAGGAGCCGAAGGAGGAGCCGTAGGAGAGGAACTAACCCCGACACTTTCTGGAGCTACTGATACACTGGCACTTGCATCCCTCTTCTTAACAGGTGCGGTTCCTCCATTTGTCTGATAGTATAACGGACATGTTTTATTGGTCCGGATATGTCCAAACGCTCCACACGACTTACACCGTCTCGTCGTCGATTTTCCTTTACCGATACCCTTCCCTCCAAACGCATAAGATCCATCCGGCAACATTACCGTGTTAGCATCAATGATCTTACCCCCAGCAGCAGCAGCCGCATGAATCGAGTCCTTAGCAGGCTTTTTAGCCTTGCTTTGTTTGGCCCGCTTCTCCAAATTAGCCAACTTCTCTTCCAATGCCTTCCTTCTAATTTTGTTCAATTCCTTATCGTTGGTGGGTAAAATATCCTCAACCTCGGCATTCTTCAACATATCGTCTTCGATACGCTTCTTTCTCAGAATATAGGCCTTGATAATTCGACTGTCTGTGATGGTTTCCACCTTACGGTGTACAATGCCATTTTCATCTCGAACTCTCCTCGTGATACGTAAGAACTTGCTTTCCAAGTCTGTCTTGTCACTTTCCTTAATCTTCTTTTTAATGTACTTTTCATGACTGACGGGTTTGTACTCGTCATAAATCGTCTGCAAGTTGAATTCTGATCCGTGGTCTACCAAGGAACTTCTTTGCGAATACCAAATACGGTTAACTTCTATCTCATACAACTTCTGCTGGTACGCTGCTGTGTTGTTCTTTGGTACATTCTCAATTGGTGGAGCAAACAATGGATGGAATCCATTTTTCTGTGTCGATCTTAATAAAGAGAATCCTAACCCAATACCAGTAGGGTCACCTTCTCCGTTTAATTGGAGCATAGTCTTTGTCTGATTAGCGTTCATGAAATTACGAGACAAGTTCCATGGTGCCAATTCTTCGTCGATATCAATCTCTGCATCGGGGTCTCGAGGTTTCCGTACCTTTTCTTTAGGTTCTTTATCCTTCTCCTTCTCCTTTTTAACAGGTTCCGACTTGTCGTCTTTATTTTCAGAATTCTTGTCAGTACCGTCTTCTTTCTTGTCTTTCTTTTCTCTTTCCTTCTTTGCTTCCTCCTTCTTTTCGTCCTTTTTGGACTCGTCACCAAACAACACATTAGTGTCATCTAACGCTTGCTGTCCATGCTGCATACTATCCAACAACGAAGCATCCTCAGGAGTTATCATGGTACGAATGTCATCCTCAGTCGGTACAATGTCACTGTTTTTGATTTTCCAGAAACCTTGATCATCCCCCTGTCTCTGATACTCCATAAATTCTTTCAATCTTTGTCTATTCTGCATATCATTTTGATCTGGAAAATGCTTCGAAACGTCTTTCACAGACACACGAGCAATACCTTTGTTATTCATCACCCGGAATACGACCATCTTCAACCGGTTCTTGAATGTATTGGTAACCTTTCTTGAATGAGGTGCAGGTACTTCGACTGCAGGGAATGTATTACCCACGGCAAACATGAAGTTGATATTTCTCAAGTAATATCTTGGATGATTACCACAACCTTGCGATCTCATCAACAAGAAATCAGTATTTTTAGGCTCGTGTTTGAAGATTGGTGCACGAACCATATTATTGTACAAAGTTGGCACGAAATCTCCTGGGGCAACTTCACCGAAATTCCAGAATGGCGATCTGTCTTCAACACCCAAGACATGGGTCTCACCTATCTGGGTTTTTGGTCTCGAACTATCATCCTCTCTTTCTTTTCTGTAGTAGTTGATCAACTTAGATCCCATACCAAAGTTGGACAAAATTTGCGGGTACTCTTCTGAATACTCCATACCAATCAACGGCGCAGTGTCAGCACTTGTCAAATCCACCGTACGAGAAAAGATCTCTTGAAGCGACTTACCCCGATCCTTTTTCTTCTTACGCTGTTTCAATTTGGAAAAACTGATCAATGCTCCGGGTCTCACAACAAACCTTGGACGATGGTACGAACGTGCCTCGTCCTTATTCAACTTAACCTTGTAGTATGGCGATTGAAGTCTTATGGCAGGTAAAGCATGTTCTATATTCAAGTTACTCAATTGACTTCTTACCTTGGTGTTGTAATTCTTCTTCAATACTTCATATTCCTTGTCGTTCGAGAAATTGAATTTCAGCTCCAAAAGCTTTTCTGTAGTTGGAATAACAGCCTTTGTAGCATTTTTCTTCTTCTGTGGTACAAACAATAAGTTAGGATCATTCATGTCTAGACGGAGAACGTTCTCACTGATTTGTCCATTAAAGATATTCTCGTCGTCGTAGTCATCAAGCAGAATATCCAAAGTACTGTTCTCTATGTTGAATTTCTTCGGGGCATACTTTGAGTCGCCCGCATTGATAATGGCTTCATCGTTCCAGTCTGTAGTTGACAAGATTAAGTCTTTTGTGAATTCGGCAAACTTGTCATTGTCAGACCAGTCATTGTTCAAGAACGAGATTTGTTTCAAGAAAGTGTCGGTCTGAGTACCCTTGAATTCCACATCTTTAATGAAGTCCAAATCTGCTTGTGAAATCTTTATAATTTTGCTATTTGCACTTTTTGAATTGAGACGCGAGCTCGTCATCTTGCCAGATTTAAACGCCTTTCTTTGATCAACATCCACCTCCAAAGTTAACTTCGTAGGCACCAATGGTTTGATGTTCGTTTTAAATGCAATTGGTGGTCTTAAGGGCCTGAAATATTTCGGTTTTGGCAAGAAGAACAAATGGAAGTTGAATGGTTGTTCGATAGAATATCCCGGATAATGGTATGCAATGTTTCTCTGGATCCGCTTGGCTTCTAAAGACTTGACAATTCCCTGAAGTTTCTGCTTCTTGAGTATTCGTTCTTCGTCCAGGATAATTTTCTGCTTTCGTTGTGGTCTGTGGTCGTTGGTATCATCAAAAATCTCTCCCATATTCAAGTCCTTCAAACCATCGTCGTCATCGAATTGATGATCATGGTTAAGGTCGTTAAATAAATCGTTATTGCCTACATCATTATTGTGCTGGAAATTGGACATGTCGCCGTTATCATCTCCAAACATATCGTCAAATTCGTCGTTTGCTTCTGCTTGTAACTTATCATCATCGTACTCGTCGGCTTCTCCCAAGATATTGTTGAAATCATCGTCACCGACAACATTCATGGTTTCTGTTTCCTCTGGAAGGTCATCTTCGTCCGCTAACTCGTCAATATCTTCATAATCGATTGCATCATTTGCATGAACCGTTCTACGTTCCAGAAAAATCGAGTCGATAACTTGGTCATCTGGCACTTCAGAGCTGTTGAGGTATTTCTGATACACCTTGTCGTCACCGTCGGAACCACCTTTTGGATTGGGTTGACCATTCTTCTTATTGGTTCCCGCCATGATTCATATCTACTTTCTTTAAAGATTATATTGTTGTCAGTTTTGAAGATGATTTTCAAGGTCGTGCGAAAACGACAAAAGTTAATCAGTCAAGTTTAGACTCTAAATCTTTGCATACAGAAGAAGTAGACCTATCAGCAGGTAGACGTTCACTAAGAAAGTTGGATCTCATGACCTTTGAATCGCTACTTACAGAGCGGCCGCTCAAGAATATCATAATTTTAGTTTTGGAAGGGTCTGAACCGTCAATTAATTACTCATCTTCCAACGGTGATGATATCTACATTATCAGAAACGCGGAGACATTCTTACTCTATATTGGAGAAATCTTCCAATTGCCTCATAAACTGATGACTATAGTGTCGATAATTAAGGAAATCAGCGAGTTAGTTCAGTTGCTTCGATTTGTTCACACTTTAGATCAAAAACATGATTTGTACAAAAAGGAGTATATTGACGATTATCAACATCAATTGAAACAATTGCACCCGGATTACGAGTACAATAACGAAGCGTCCTTTGGAGAATATGCTTTTGAGTTGCCATTGTCGTGCAATCTTGTTCTAGTCCTCGATTCTTTGACTATTTCTGACAATCATTTATCTACAAGTTCAATTTCCAAACAACAGTATTTGAGGTATTTTGCTCTTAAACATGGAGCGAAAGTGATTTCCACATCGTCTATCGATACTCTTCTCCAAGATCCGTCACCTTTCATCCATTTCCAAGGAACTGCAAAGCCTATATTCGATGTCTCCACTCCTACACCGGGAATACCGCTTCATCTTAATATTCCTAGAGCCTGGGACTCTTCAGGAAAGATTTTACTTTTAGCAAAGTCAGTAATGTATGAGGATCATTCGGAACTAATCGGAAATGCCGAGTTTCTTCACAAACTAGACGAAAATTACTCCAACTACTTCAAAACTAACAATTTAGATGAGTTTTTGACGTTTATAAATGCGGCCAAAAATACTAGTCCCAATAATAATCCCCAACCACCATCAATCTCTCTAAACGATATCCTAAAGCATTGCTATATCGAACCTTGATCGAAACCGTTTTCCTGCATATTGAACCATTTTGAAAAATCAACACCTCACCGTCGATGAATTTGACATTTCAAAGAGACTAGACAAAGAAATAGGCAAGAAACCTGTGAAGTATCATAACTGTGACCTGCCCAACATGCCTGAAGTCGAATTAGACGATCCGCTCGCAAAAAGTACCGCGAGACTTTCCATCTCACTTGCAGAGGGAGAAAATCCTCGACTTCAAGTAGCTGAGCTTCTCAGAGAAGCAGGCGGTAATATGAGAAGAGATTCGGCGGTATCACTCACTTCGTTGGACGAGGATCTCGACATTCCCCCCACATTTTCAACCAGTCAAACTATAACAAATTCGCTGAGCTTAAAGACTGAAATCAGCACTAAAAGAAGAAGATCCTCAGCACAATCAATAATCTCATCTACTAAAGAGAACAAGGAAAAGGTCCACAAGAAGAAGATCAAAAAGGCCAACCAATCGGTAGAGTTGCAACTTCATCCGCCAGCAGGAAAACCTTTAGCGTTCAAGAAGTTACGAGACTTTGTTCTCAGCACATATTCCAACACAGAGAAGGAAAACTGGTACACTCTTAATAATCCTAGTGGAGTAGCTCAGATTGTTTTTTGTTTAGTACCTGGACTTCCGTTTGAAGTTGTACAAGGTAACGAGACATTAGTCTCGTTGGATCAGGTTGAAAAAAAAGAAGGTTTCGATTGGATCAACGATAATTTCAAAGAAGTGATCTGTTCTTCGTGTCCAGGAAGCAAAGAGTCCATCTACCTGCCGTTACAAACTCTCACCAACATACCGTTGACAAAGAAAGAAAAAAAGACTATTGTTGAAAAGCTGAAAGCCAACAAGATTACCATCAACGATTTGCTCTTAAACACCGAAGAATTATCACAAAATGGATATCCCATGGAAGTAAAGGAAGACTGGGTCGAGACTCAGGATTTCGAGCACGAAGGGTCTCATATTTTTGCTCTAGATTGTGAGTTTTGTCAATCTGCAAAAGGAAAAGAATTGACGAGAATTTCGTTGATCAACTTCCAAGGAGAAACAGTAATTGATTTATTAGTGAAACCAAGCGAAGTGATTATTGATTACTTGACTAAATATTCAGGCATCACCGGGGCCAAGTTACAGGATGTCACGACAACTTTAAAGGATGTCCAACTGGAGATTTTGCGTCTTGTGTCCAGTACGGACATTTTGATCGGCCATTCTTTGGAATCCGACTTGAATGTCATGCATATAAAACATACCAGAGTGGTGGACACCGCCATAATATATGAACATAGTCGTGGACCACCTCTGAAACCATCGTTGAAGTGGCTTGCTCTGAAATACCTTGTCAGAAATATCCAAGAAGGTGAAAACAACGGAGACGGACACTCTTCGATAGAAGACGCACAGGCATGTTTAGATTTGGTGAAGATGAAGATCTGTGAAGGAATGTGTCATGGACTCAACGTTAATGAAGTATCTATATTCCAAAGATTGGCAAGAACCAGTCGAGACGCCATCAAATCGTTATGGATCAACTATACCCAGTACCAGGAACAAGAATCGTACCACGAGCCTGCAGAAAACAACGTCAAACATGCCTATGTTAAAAATGACGATGAAGTGGTCGAGTCGTTCATTGCCAATCCTGACCGTAAATTCACAGTGTTGACCCTTCGCGAGCTTGAATTCAACTTGGGATGGTCCAATCCCCCAAAACATTATACGGGCTTGCTCGAACCTGAAGAGTTTCGTGAACCCAGCCATTTACAGCGATTATACAAGCGTACCAACGACAGATTGAACAAAATTTATGAACAATTGCCGGAAAACTCGATAATAATCATCCACTCCACAGTAGGAAGCCCGCTGGAGATGTTCAGGTTACAAAACTTGAAGCGTGACTTTCAAAAGTTACAACGTGACGGCCAGGATATCACCACGGTATCGCTGGAGGATACCTGGGACTTTGACAAGCAACAGGCGTTGATTCTTGCCAGTAATGTGGCACGAGAGTCGGTATCGTTTATAAAGATCAAAGAATAATGTATATTAGAATAGATTGGCGAGAGAATTAGAGAGCTGTCAGATAGTAGAGAGATAGAAGAAGTAGAGGACGGTAAAGAGGCGGAGAGACAGTATATAAGTAGAGAGATAGAAGTAGAAATATGTGAGTTTTGAAACGATCCTTAAGATAAGGAGATTTTAGTGAAAAGTTCTTTAAGACAGAAGAAACTAACGAGAAAAGTCGGAAGACGAATAGGGATATGGAGAAAGGTGATGGTAGTGAAGAATTAGTAGGAGAAATATGCAGATAACAGTTAACGACAAATAAGTAAATTATCGTGTAGACTCCACAAGACCCCATAAGACCCCATAAGACCCCATAAGACCCCATAAGACTCAGTATGACTCTGAAAAACTCAATGGGATCTGGAGATTTGTGTAGTTCATGGTATTATCACCAAAGGGAACTAAATTCCCCAGTACTGAAGAATTGTATCGTCACAATCTAAGAACTCACATTTCTGGGGAAAATAATATCTGAAATCAGATACGTGAACCCCACCCTTTAATTATTAGATGAAAGAACGTTCCAGCCTTATTGAATGCAACATTTCTGACACAAGAATCGAAACTGTTAGAATCTGAATCTTTAATCTTTGAATTTGATCTTTGAATTCAATCTTCAAATCATAAACTCTGTACAACTCTTCAAACAATTCACTATAATTGACTAATATTCACTTATTTCAAGTGATATTTGCTAAATAATCAAAAATACTTGCTAGGCTCAGGATTTGCTCTTATAAACGTTCACCCTTAAGTCTCCACTCCGCAATTCATTGACTCTATTCGAAATCACAAATTTACAATAATTCACGATTCTTGAAAGTTGTAAGTTGAAAGTTTCTTGGATGATGTATATCCCTCCACAGTCACAATCCACTTCGAAAATCACCATCTTTATAGATACCACCACCCACGAAGAATTGTAGCGAATTGTAGTGAATTGTAGTGAATTTTAGTGAATTCAAGCGAACATTAGCGAATTCCAGCGAACTCTAGTGAATTATAGTGATCAATTGTCGCTAGCCCTTGAGCACCGCTAATCTCCACCTGATTCACCACTTCGTGGCGAATCGTGGCGTCTTCACGATAATCCCGCTATTCCTCCCTCATCCGTTTCCATACTAATCGCTGACAGCAACTCTTTACTAAGCTCCGTCTCCTCCTCAACCTTCTCATCTGCCTCCACTTTCTTTTCCTCAGCCTCCACCACCACCTTCTTCTCCACCGGCGGCAAGTACTTCCACTTCTCTATATCCAACGTATCGTTAATACTAAGCTTGATGGACGGATCGTTCTTGTGATTAATATTCGTCTTGAACCAGCCCTTCAACTTCACAGTGTCAATTGTACTATCGGACTCTAAATCGAGGTTTGGCGAGTACCAGTCTCGGATCCATGTCACGGTTTCTCCAAGCTGTTCATGGAACGGAGTGTTGGCGTTGTATGGGATGGGCGTATTGGTTCCACTGGCTGAAAACATATTGTGTGGAAGAGTTGGTCATACAAAGTTTTCGGGTTCAAATGTTCTTTGCCAAAATCTACAGCGGCGCTGATCTTACACCTCCTAATCGTGGCTAAAAACCGCAATTGTGAATTACGAGGATCAACCTTATTCCGTAAGTTGGTAAGAAGAATGGGGAATCCATAGATTTAGCGACGATTTGGGGACGATTAGAGTGGATATGGAAGCGCGACCTACTGAGGGTTAGTGAAGATGTTCTCGTGGTGGCCCTTGTGGGTACTCCTCCGGCTGTGTCGGTTTCTGAGGTGTCATGTCGTGAAGGTGATGAGTGTGGGGCAAGAACCTGTATGGTGGTGGTGTATGCAGGAGAATATATAAATATTGAGTGTAGCGAAATGAGCGAAGTCAAGAAATGATTGTTGCAGGTATTGAGTGGAGATTTATTAGTGGATAGTGGAGATAAGTATTAAGTAGATCTTTTATGTAACCTAGAGACCATAGTGATGGAAACTTTCCAGGCGAAGCTCCCTGGAGAAATATGGAGTCCTCTGAATTCTGGTGAGATTTCTGGAGATTCTGAAATCAAAGTTGATCAGGACTGATAGAGATTGATGATTCCACATTTGTGACGGAAATTTGTAGCGAGACACTCACTATAGTGTCTAGTAATGTTCTCGATGTAGAGACAAGCGATGTTTTTCCTGTAAAATCAAGAGAGACTCTCCCTAAAGAGTCTAGCGATTTCTCACTGTAAAATCTAGAGAGAATCTCCATATAAAATCTATCGATTCTCACCCAGACCTTATGTATCCATAAATACCTAATCTTTTGCTTAATAGGTGGTATGAGATCGTTCTCTACATTTCTACTAGAGAATTAGACTCGAGGGTATATGTTATGAGAGTGATATACACGAATATGCTGGTATAAATATGTGAAGGCTGAAGTTCCTTAGCTATCCATGTTAGACGGCATTGGCGATGAATAGTTCTTTGGTGGATCTTAGGTAAAATTAGAAAAGATTATGCAGAACTAGGGAGAATTAGGGAAGATTAGAAGAAAATATGTAAGATTCCCTCTTCTTGGGTTAAAAAGTCCACTGATCAAGATATCTCCTTATACCGAAAAATGGGAATTATTAAAGATCCTAATTCTCTGTTAGATATATCTAATTATCCCTTTGAAGAATTCTCTCTCTGTTTCAGAATTCTTGTCTGTTTCAATAAATACCAAATCTCTCAATTAACCATCTTCTTTTTATCCACTATTTGAAAGTTCTTCAACTTTTAGAGGCTCCACTGATTCATGAGGAGGCGGGGGTGACGATATGTCAAGATGGTGACCGTTTTGTTGTTCGTACTGTTTCTGTCTTAATTCTCTTTGCTTTTTGATGGCCTTCAGTTTTGCGATTTCGAGTTTCTTCTTGATTTCTTCTCGTCTCTGTTCGTCTTGTTGGATACGTTGGTTGTACCACTTCATCATTTGCTTGGGTTTGGATCCAAATACCGCTTCGTACTCACAGAATAAACAACAGCCTCCTGAACTCAGTAGCATATTGGTAGAGTTGGTAAATGTGGAGATCTGTGGATTTTGGGACTTCTTCTTTTTCTTCTTTTTCTTGTTCTTCTTCTTCTTGCTCATATTGGCTTCAGCGTCTCCTAAAGTTGGTGCTCCCGTCAAGGAAAAGTTGGTTCCGGCACCGGCCATGCGAGATTGTAAAGTCATCAATCGTAGTTTTTCTTCCACATTACTATATATTGGCACCAACTTGCCTGTATGGTCGTATTCAAAGGTGAATTCGCAAGAGGGACCTTCTTCATCAAACCGGTCTCTTAAACGAGCGTTGGTGTCGTTCTCGTATATCGGACAATCACATCCATTCATGCCATGCTCGTCACATTCGGGAGCGGTGTTGAGTTCTACTTCGATATGGTGCGTGGGCGAGTCATACAGGTATTGGTCGTCGTTGACTTCGTCGATATCGTAGTCGTCTTGTCCGTCGTCGTAATCATCTAAGTCGTCATGGTCGTAGTATGCATCTGTGTTTCCCTCATGGAGACCCTCCTCGTCCTGAGTATCATAAAGAGAAAATCCTTCTCGCTTTCTAGGAGGAGGGGGAGGACGTGGTGGATAGTAGTGTCCTTTATTTTTGTTATGCAAGGTGAAATCGTTGGAATTGATCATTTGAGAGATTTTCGTCCGGAGAAAGTCGATCTCAGAGTCTCGTAAAAGAACATCTTTGACTTCATTGGATTTGGTCTTCTTCTTGTACGCGTTCTTGTCGGTTTCGGGGTCTATGGTCGCACTAATCTCGTCCATCAAGTCTTCTCCATCAAGCTTGCTAATTTTGTCTGAAAACTCGCTCGATGCTTTTTCCAAAGCTTCCAACAAACTATAATTGAAAATGGGCTGTGAATCGTCGCTAGACCCTGCGAAATCATTCTCGTCGTTCGGTATAGGCAGAAAGTTGTCTTCGTCCTGGAATTGTTTGCTCATGGCATGCAGCCAAGTTTCGTAGTTCTTGGAGACGAGTTCGAAAAGCTTCTTGGGATCAAGTTGTGAGCTCGCATTTGGATGGTTGACTCGTAAATGTTCTTGTAACGTAGGGACCTGGGTATTTTGAGGTATCCTGTCGTTGAAGTTACCAATCGTTGTATGGTCGTCTTCTGTGTTTGGAGTCTGGCTCATTGCCGCCAGCTCTAATTTTATATTTTCAATAGACATTTTATTTCGTACATATGTGGGATCATGGATTGTGGTTAGTCTGCGTTACAGCAAGTTCTTAGTGAGTATAGTGGACGATGCTTGCTAGAGAGAAGATCAAGTTGTACTAGTTGAGTTTTTAAAATCTTTTCTCTAGGAGTCGTGTGCGAACCGATTCACAAAGATGCAAAAAGTGATACATATAACTAAGGAAGATATGTAGATATAGTAAGGGAGATATATAAGATATGAGTAGACATAGCTAATTCTAGGATTAAAGAAAGCTAATTTTAGTTATGGGATGTTGATACACTAGTTTTTGTCCAGGAAATGTCTAGTTATTGTTAAGGGCAGCGATAAAACTACTCTTAACGTCCAGTAAAACTAGTCTTAAAGTTCAGTAAAGGCACTATTCACATCCAGAACTAGGGTAAAAACCAAACCAACTATAACAGCAACAAATTTGTCGAAAGTAAACCTTATCTTTCTTGAGTGTTTTTGCTACTCAGGATTCTGTACCACCTTTTTACCCACAAACAATCTCTTACGTTTTCTAATAGTGTTCTTGAATCTCCTGGCGACATTTGGGGTTCTAACTAAATACGTACTGAGTGCAGTGAATGTTCGACAATAAGCAATCCTCTAAATCACACTAATACTCTCCAATAGTTACTCTTCAAAACCCTTCGAAACTCTTCTGATCTACAAATACTTCGCTACGCTCAGTATTTGGTCACCTAGTCCTTCTTAAGGGTTCTTTGCTTTTCAGCATTTTGTACCACCTTTTCATCCACAAATAATCCCTTACGTCTTCTAATAGTGTTCATGTATCTTCTGGCGACGTTTTCTCTTTCAGCAAACTCACCCAACTCTTCCAATTCTTCCTCGGTATGAGGTACCCAGAACGGATCGATATCTAACATATCGAAACCATCAAATACCAACTGAGGACTGGCTGCTCCCGAAGTTTTCTTTCTCATATCTTCTGAAAATCCAAATGCTTCAATCACAGGAATCCGGGCTTGGATCGAGAAAAATGGCGTTCCTTCCTTCATTTCTTCGGAAATAATAGTCCCTCCTCTCTTTTGAACAACAGCATACACTTTACCCAAAACCTCGGCTGATGCTTGGATATCACAAGTATACATTGCAAGGAATAATCTTGGACATTTCAGTAAAAACTTCTTATGAATCAAGTCACGGGTCAACGTGATTATTCTTCCTCCAAGATTGATCACTCTAGATTCAGCATCACTTTCAAGTGTTTTACTACTTTTGAGTGTAACAATCACTCCTTGAATTGGTTCAGAACATACTGGACCTTCATTGATGGCCAATTGAAATCCGTTCAAAACGTTCCTTTCGTATTCAAATTTAGATTCGTCGTTCTTCTCTAAAATATGATTGAACTGGTTGTTATTGTTTGCTGCTTCAACAAATATGTTTGGCCCAATTCTCTTGGGTCCAAAACAAATTATATTGTCGACTAATTCTTCCACTGATTTGAACCCACTGTCAAATGTATTATTCTTCAATAATTCAACAAGCTTTTCCTTGAACAGATCTGAATTTTCCTTGTCTTTGACAATATCAGAAATCTCTGCCTCATTCTCCAATAAGAATTTGGTTATTGCGAGAGGTAACGGAGCTACTTCAAATTCAAGATCAACACCCAAAGCCTCTTGGCCCGTGGTTTCGTCTTCTTCGATATTTCTTGTGGATTTTTCATCTGCCAACCCTTCTTTGAATGGAATGACAGGCTCCTTAACAGTAACTTCACATCCCTTTGCAAACCTGTCTTCTAAATCCTTCAAACATCTTTCTAAGTGAAGTTCACCAGCTACACACATAATCAATTCCCCAGAGTCGTCATCAATGTACCATTCCAACACAGGATCTGCTTTGGCCAACAATTCTAAACCTCGTTCCAATCTTCCAATTTTCATAGGGTTCGTTGGCTCAACAGCAATTCTCATAATTGGCTTATTGTGAATCAATGTAGATGTTGAAGCAAAGTTGATATATGGTCTGTCGTCTTTGATTTCGGAACACAAAGTAGCATTCTTTAAAACAACATTTTCAAGACCAACCACTCCTACAATATTACCAGCAGGAACAGTCTCCATTCTAACCAATTCCCTTCCCATAATCAAAAACAAATCTTGAATTTCAACTCCATTCGTTACTTGTTCTTGGTTAGTAGGATGATCCTTTGGCAAACTGGGGTCGTATTTTGGACCAATGACAGTTAATTTCTGACCCTTTGACAAAGAACCAGAGTAAACACGAGTGAAAGCAACAAGAACTTCGGTATTTACTTGCTCTTCTTCCTCTTCCTCTTCAACTTCAAAGTCATCTTCTTCAAATTCCCATTCAAATGGATCTTTAGAAGATTTTACTACGAAACCATCGTTGCTCGGTTGTGACTCTGATGATACTGCAGCAGCCTCCGACGCCTTTCTGGCCAATTCTCTGGCAATTCTGCCTCTTTCACGAAATTCTTCGGCTGTAACTTCTGCAGGATTGAGATCTCTTGGTAAATCCTCTGCTCTAACCGACATTAATTTTGAAACATAAGCAATGGTGTAGGTTTCTGGGTTCGAGGAATCACAAGTAAGAATCGCCTTTTCAAATTCAGGGTCAAGCAACTTTGATTTGTCCTTCTCTTGATCAACAGCAGTGTACATACTTTCCTTCAAAATATTTTCGATTCTAGTTTGTTGTGCAACTGCGGGACTTGGCAAATACTCTATAACACATCCCAAAACTGCATGACTGAGAGGAATCCATTGTGACATAATCAAATTTAATACACTCTTGTGATCCTTAGATCTTAAATCTCTTGGACTCACCTTTGCTCCCAACTTTTCAATAATTTTTTCTAATTTCTCCTGGTTTCTTTCCAAGAGACAATTCTCGTAGACTGCCCAGATTTGTTCCAAGATTAATGAAACAAACAAAGGCTTCAAATTGGCTTGATTAGGTTTCAACTTTTTCCCAGGAATAATCTTCTTATTCTTCATATCCAAATAGAAATCCCCCCAAAGAGTTTTAGATAAAACTGCTTGAGAAAAACCTAATTTGGCCAGGTAAATCTTCGAAAATGTGTTGACAGAAAAAGCCCAACCACCCACGGCAGAAGCAAATATAACGTTGTTCTTTTCAGGAGTAAAGTAAATATCTTCATCGTCCTTTTCCACAAACTCTGTAGTTGCCCCACTCTCTCTCCATATCATATCGTCTTCCATTCTTTCGCCAGCAAAAAAAGATCCAATAACTGAATTCACTTGTTCAATAATTCTTGAAATATGCTGGTATGCTTCTAACGGAGTCAACTTCCATTCAGTGATCAATCTGTCAATTTTATTTATGACAAGAATTGGTTTCAATTTATCAATCCGACACTGTCTCAATACATTAACAGTTTGAGAACAGACACCTTCAACCACGTCAACCAATACGACGGCCCCGTCACACAATCTCGAGGAAGTAGACACTTCAGACGAAAAATCGATATGACCTGGAGAATCAATGAGATTGATCAAATGTTCTTTGATTTCGGATTCTTCTGAATCGTTCTTACGACGAATCACCTTGAAATAAAGAGAGATTGCTGATGCCTCCATGGTAATACCTCTAAGTTGTTCATCTTCTCTAGAATCTAAATATCTGACCTTTCCGGCCATTCTTTGTGAGATAATTCCATTGGTGGCCAAAAGAGAATCACTCAATGATGTTTTACCGTGATCCACATGTGCTAAAATACAGATATTCCTGATGCAGCTAGAATCATGCTGTAACTTATTAACAGTTTCTTGAGGTAACTTCATTATTTCGATACTTTACAAGTGATTGATTTATATCACTCTCAATTCTGAAGTTTGATTTTCAGTCGTTGCGCATCTCATCTAGAAATTATACCCATTCTCAGATTACAGACTCAGACTGTCAGGAAAATAGAGAATAGAAACCAAGCAACCGACACAGGTATTTGGCTAGGAAACCCAGGTATATCATTTATAGAGCCTAGCAGAGAATCAATAAGTTTTCTTGCCCTCAGTTACAAATAAAGTTTCACGTTCCACTATGCAATGTCCTCTATGTGCAACTCCTCTTAGACAGAATTTGCTCCAGCCATCTATATCTTTGATCTCTTGTCCATCTGTTTCATGTATATTCCCGTTCAACTTATCAATTAATGAACTTCACGATAATAATCTTATACTTTCCAACATTACCACTTCAGATATCATGAGCAATATGAAGAGTAGAATGGTGGATGATGCCAATGTTGATCCCCAAATTGCTAACTTCATCACAAGAGAAGATCATGATATAATATAGGGAGAAAGATAGAGATAAGAAGGAGGAATACAGTATGCTTTATGTAGCATATCTTAAAAAATTGACAAAGACCCGAAAAGTGGCCCTTCGATAAACTATAATTCATGGATGATGCTAATTCACAATCAAACGACAAAACAACATAGGGAGAAAATTAAATCACCGGTGGTCACTAATAGCACTGGGATCTTACATAAAGTATCACTGGGAACATACTCAAATTATCACTGGGAGCTTACTCATAATATCTATGGGAACTAATATTAATAGATAGAGTCCAGATACTCTATCAGTATCAATCGACAGTATCAGAAAGGGGAACGGATCAAGAAACCACTAATTTTTCTCCCATCCAATATCATTGATTCTTCATCTAAATGGCTCCAAAAAGTGACTCTAGAACAACTTTGCCAAAATTTTCATGATTCCTCCTCCTCTCCCGCTCTCACAGAATGACACTTTACCAACATATCCACTAATATCTTACAGGTCTTCTCTATTACTGTCTTGTATTTATTCTTTTTGCAGTAATGGGCCCTTGATATCAATTTGCAGCACCTTATTTCCGGGTAATCAAAACTAAAGTCGTGCACACTCGCCAAAAAAAGCTGAAGATTTTTCTTAGTTGCGAGAACGTTCAGTGAAAACGAAGGGGCCATTCAACAGGTAACATTCTCCACACACAATTGAATAAATAATTAAGCACCAAGCGAGTTAATATCATATCTCATTAAAATACCGCTAATATATATTTCATAAAAAAAACTGTAAAGCCACAAATATTTTACAGACTCGGGTTCGATAGATTTCACAAGCAAACCGATATTTTCAACCTACATCACACTGTACTATTAAATAAGACCAACGAGTCCTTATAATAATCAAAACCACTACAATTTCCAAGGAAACTTATATTCTCCAAGTTTGAATAACCACACATAGATAATGACTGACGCAAACTGGAAACAACAATTAAATATCCCAGTCAAGGATACTAGACCACAAACTGACGATGTATTAAATACAAAGGGGAAGTCCTTTGAAGATTTCAACTTAAAAAGAGAGTTGTTAATGGGGATTTTTGAAGCTGGTTTCGAAAAGCCCTCACCAATTCAAGAAGAATCTATTCCAATGGCCTTGGCCGGAAGAGATATATTGGCAAGAGCCAAGAACGGTACTGGGAAGACCGCATCATTTGTTATCCCATGTTTGCAACAAGTTAAACCAAAGTGGAACAAAATACAGGCGTTGATTTTGGTACCAACCAGAGAATTAGCACTTCAAACTTCCCAGGTCGTGAGAACCTTGGGAAAACATTTAGGAATCCAATGTATGGTTACCACAGGTGGTACTTTGTTAAGAGATGATATTTTGAGATTGAACGATCCCGTTCATGTTTTAGTCGGTACCCCTGGTAGAGTTTTAGATTTGGCATCCAGAGCGGTTGCCGACTTTTCGGAATGTCCGTTATTTGTTATGGATGAGGCTGATAAAATGCTCTCTCGTGAATTTAAGGGTATTATCGAACAGATCTTATCGTTCTTCCCTGCTACCAAACAATCGTTGTTGTTCTCAGCCACCTTTCCATTGGCTGTCAAGTCATTCATGGACCAACATTTGACCAAGCCTTACGAAATCAACTTGATGGACGAGTTGACCTTGAAGGGTATTACTCAATTCTATGCTTTCGTTGAAGAAAAGCAAAAGTTGCACTGTTTAAACACCTTATTCAGCAAGTTGCAAATCAACCAATCGATTATTTTCTGTAACTCTACCAACAGAGTTGAATTATTAGCCAAGAAGATTACCGAGTTAGGATCCTCCTGTTACTATTCCCATGCTAAGATGCCCCAACAAGCAAGAAACAAGGTTTTCCATGAGTTTAGACAGGGTAAAGTGCGTAACTTGGTATGTTCTGATTTATTAACCAGAGGTATAGATATCCAAGCCGTCAATGTAGTTATCAACTTTGACTTCCCAAAGAATGCCGAAACTTATTTGCACAGAATTGGTCGTTCTGGTAGATTCGGACATTTAGGTTTGGCTATCAACTTGATGAGTTGGAACGATCGTTACTCTTTGTATAAGATCGAGCAGGAATTAGGTACGGAAATTAAACCTATTCCTGTCACCATTGAGAAGTCTTTGTATGTTGCCGAAAACCAAGATGCCGTTCCAAGACCATTCAAGATCGACGAATTACCAAAAGGTAACGAGACTGTCCACAGAAGAACAGGATACGAATACAAGGGTCAACCTGAGTTACCAAATGAAGAACAAGCCAAGGCTGCTGAAGCTCAACACGCTCAACAAGCTCAACAAGGAGTCCCTCAACAATTTAACCAAGCTCCACCTCAGCAGGGAGTCCCACCCCAAGGAATTCCTCAACAAGGAGTCCCACCACAATTCAATGGATACCAATATCAACAGTATTCTCAACAATTCAACGGGTACCCACCTCAACCTCCCCAATTCAGCGGCCAATACCCACCTCAACAACAACCACCTCAACAGCAACAATCACCACCACAACAAAATAATCAATACTAGTTGATTTTATTTGCTTTTGCTAAAATCACTCCAACGAGTCACAAGGCAGAAATCTCTGAGAAGAAGAAATCTCTGAGAAGAAGAAATCTCAAAGAAGAAGAAATCTTTAAGAAGAAGAAATCTTTAAGAAGACAGAAATCTCCTTGAAAATCTCCCAGAAGACTTGTGAAAATTTGAAAACACTCAAGACTTAAGAACTACAATGATACTGAACGAATGATCTACACAACTCACTCTATATATATCTAGTGAATGTAAATTAAGTCTTACAAGATAGCCATAATTTATGTATCTTCATATTTGATGATAATTGATAACCAAGAATGTTCAAATAGTTCAAATAGTTGAAATAGTTGAAATAGTTGACATTTTGCTTACGACTGAATTTATACGCCAATTTTCAACAGATCTCCACTCTAACTACGAGATCTACAGTCAAACTACGAGATCAACAGTCAAAGTACCAAATCTCCAGTCTAACTATCAGATTTCCAATCTAACTACTAGATATCATGTCTAACAACCACATTCATCTACTCTCCAGACCTCGAGCCTTGCCTTTCCTGCCTCCCCATCAATATCTAAATCACTCTTACCTGCATATAGATACATCGAAAAATTGTTTCTGACTCCGGAAATCTCATCGCTAACAAACTTTTAAAAATTGAGTCACCCATAGACTTGATAATTTTTGACATCTTTGTCTTGATTCACCAGCGATAGAAGCATAACTCATCACCATATCCTCAGTGATACAGCTAGACTTGTTTAGTACTAAATTTTATTATAAATCCTTGTTATGTGTGGTATTTTAGGAATAGTGTTGGCAGACCAACAGAAGAATGCTGCCCCAGAACTTTTCGAAGGAGCGATGTATTTGCAACATCGTGGTCAAGATGCTGCTGGGATAGTAACTTGTGGAACTAAGGGTAGATTTTACCAGTGTAAGGGTAACGGTATGGCCCGTGACGTTTTCACCCAACAAAGAATGAACAACTTGATGGGAAACATGGGTTTGACCCATTTACGTTATCCTACTGCCGGATCATCTGCTGGTAGTGAAGCTCAACCTTTCTACGTCAACTCTCCCTACGGGATTACTTTGAGTCACAACGGGAACTTGGTTAACTCAATTGAGTTGAGAAATCATTTGGACGAGGTTGCCCATCGTCATATTAACACCGACTCAGACTCTGAGTTATTGATCAATATTTTTGCTGCTGAATTGGAAAAATTCAACAAGTCGAGAGTTAACAATCAGGATTTGTTCTCTGCGCTTACAGGGACCATGAAGGCTATTAGAGGTGCTTATGCCTGTGTAGCCATGTTGGCTGGGTACGGGGTCATTGGATTTCGTGATCCAAACGGTATTAGACCTCTTTTGTTTGGAGAAAGAGTTAATTCTGACAACAGTGTTGATTATATGTTGGCTTCGGAATCAGTTGTTTTGAAGGCCCATGGCTTCAACAAATTTCGTGATGTCAATCCAGGTGAAGCTGTGATTATTCCTAAGGATTGTTCGGGAGTTCAAAAGCCTGAGTTCCGTCAAGTAGTCCCACCAAAGGTTTTCTCACCTGATATTTTCGAGTACGTTTACTTTGCCCGTCCTGACTCTGTTTTGGACGGTGTTTCGGTATACCATTCGCGTATTGAAATGGGTAACAAGTTGGCTGACAAGATTAGGAAAGTCCAGGGGATCGAAATCGATGTGGTTATTCCAGTTCCAGACACCTCTAGAACCTCAGCATTGCAATGTGCCGTGTCCTTGAACCTTCCATACCGTGAAGGGTTCGTCAAGAACAGGTATATTGGAAGAACCTTTATCATGCCAGATCAGCAAGAAAGACGTTCTTCAGTAAGGAAAAAGTTGAATGCTATGGAATCTGAATTCAAGGGCCGTAGTGTTCTTTTGGTGGATGATTCCATCGTCAGAGGTACTACGTCCAAGGAAATTGTCGCCATGGCCCGTGAAGCTGGTGCTAAGCATGTATACTTTGCCCTGTGTGCTCCTCCTATCAGATTCAACCATATCTATGGTATTGATTTAGCTGACACCAAGGCTCTTGTTGCTTATGGAAGAGACGAAGACCAAATCGCCGAGGCCATTGGTGCAGACATGGTTATCTACCAAGACTTGGAAGATTTGATCGACTGTTGTCGTAGTGAGACCATTAAGGAATTCGAGGTTGGTGTATTCACTGGAAACTACGTCACAGGAGTAGAAGATGACTATATACAAGAGTTGGAAAAGATTAGAGCACAGAATCAACGTCTCAAGGCTCAAAGCGACAGAGGAGTCAGTGTCGATTGCAATATTGACGCCAGCGACATGATCGATGTCAAGGCCGAAAGCGACATTAGCATTTACAATAGAGGTGACTATGCTTCATAAATGTATAGCGATAGAAAGATAGAAAGACTAAAAATTCAACACGCAGAGCCAGAAAAGTGTGCAACAGGATCTGATTCCCAATAGTGCCTATTTCTGGGCTCGAGCCATCACTAGTATGTTCAAGTATATAGAAAATATTACTTATGTGAACCTAATCAAAATGGGGGCCTTGACTACCACCCGACATAATACAGCAATGAAAGAATACTCATTAATTTGTGAAATCATACACCAGTGCAGCCAAGCCAGGATCCTGCCTTAGGTGTTAGATACGCCTCACTGGACTCACTGGTCAGCTGAAGATACATGCTCACCGAGCAACCTCTTTAAAGGTGAGTTTAGTGAGAATGCAGATACGGAACAAGAATAAATAAGAGTCATTAATTAATTAAAGAATCAGAACAGAGTGTCATAGATCAGAGAAAGTACCATAGAAGATAATAGCCGGAGTACAAGACGACAAACGCACTTCAAAAGCACTTGAAGAGCACTTGAAAATACAATATTAAATCATAGAATAGGTTAAGGTGCAAGAGTTTCCCTTATCACAATGTAATGTTATAGAGACCGCGCATTTCAAAAGCTACCTATGGAGAGGTCAATGGATACACTAAGTCGCTAGTCCTTTGTTTTCCCATTACCAGCCCTGTATTATATCTTTTTCACTTTTTGCAACAATTTAGGCAGACAAAAATAATATTATCAGTGATTAAGAAACTGTGCATAGCAATTGTCTGAATTTCATTGCTTTTTTCAAATTCCTAGGACCACATGAAAATTATGCGTAGACGGGGTAATAATCTCTTCAAAATGCTGCCCCTTAATCAAGAATAGTTGTAATTTCAAAGGAGACCCCTCACAGATTGTAAAGCGTAGCGGGAAGGTTAGAGTTTTGGTAGATGTGCAACGACCTATTCTTTACACTTCACTCCTGGCAGTTTGGTGCGTTTTAATGTCAAAATTTGCAACATAACCTTTGCATTCAAAAAATATGCGCATAGTTTCTACAAACGATGTGTTACATTTTCACTCTATTTTGATGACAACGAATTATCTATAGATAGAGTGATTCGTATTCGTGTAAATCCGATGTCTATGGATACTGTGGCCATTTTTATCTGATATCAAGGAATTCTGAAAGTCTCGTTGTTCTAAGAGTCTCGTTATTCTAAGAGCCTCGTTATTCTGAAAGTCTCGTTATTCTGAAAGTCTCTTACAACCTTTATTCTATATCTACAAGTAGCTATAGACACTCTGTTATCCACGTATACTTCTCCCATTCGAAAATGTGAAATAAAACTAACTAAGGGCTTACGTGGCCATAGTTCACGTGTTTTAATCTTATGTTAAGTAATATCATATACTGAATATAATGACAAGACAAGTTCTAACCTTTTAAATATTCAGTATATACTTCTGTACAAGGATTTGCCACATCCTCTACTTATCCTCTACTTAATCCCAACATGACTCCACTTAATGCGTATTGATTGTACACAAGGAATATATTAGAGAACAATGGGGCTCGTTTTCCTTCGTTAGTCGAAAGAAACATGTTCCATGAACTTCGCCAACTTTCATCAATTTCTTCCTTAATTAATTTCCTCTTTTGAACCCCCGAATTCACACTTTAAGTAGTTCTTAGTCAGTGTCGCAATATGTAAATGGACTTCGTCAACCTTCATAGTTAATCAAAGGTATTGAAAAGAATATTATCATCTAGAGGTTAACGACTAAATGATAGAAGGTAAATAACACGAGTTTCATACTGTATAACTTGAAATCCGTGTTGATACACATATTGAGAAGATCATAACGACCGCTAGTCCTTACATAGGTAAACCCGTTTACAAATATAATAAAATGCTGGAAGACTGTCTTTGAACATATCGTAACTCGCCTAGTTATGCGAACCTACTCTTGAATTCAAACCAACAATGCGATTCACGAGACTGTTAAAGAAACTATAGCCATTTAGAGACTGAAATGCTACGGAGACATTTTCTCCATGTATAATTCAGAAAACATTTGAAAACATGAAATCAGGAAATCTTGAGAGCCTACTGAGACTTCTGAAGATTTGCGGCTATTCAGGCTTATTACAAACATCTATATTCATGGAGTACTGAGAGAGTACAAATACTTCAACTCAGAAATGCTAACGCATTTCTTTAAAGACAAAGATACTAAGTTTCGCTCATGTCAATTATTAATTGTTAAACCTTTCAATTCATTAATCGCAATTATCCAACTTTGTGAATATTATCTTTTTAAGATTAATTTGAATACTAATCAGCTTAGCTTTAAAATTCTTTAGCGTGACTTACTTGATCCAAATTGTTCAATTTAATGCACACTGTATGGTGGCGTAGTTATAATTCCGTAGTTACGCTTAAACTATCTGAAGTATGATTTTGGTGAAACGAAACAATGGCCCCAAAAATACTAACATCGCAATTATATTCATCTAGATCCATATAACACCACTCATTTTGTTCTATGGGTAATAGTAGTGGCAAACTACAATTTATAGTCGGCCTCGCGATCTTATAGCTGGGCTATGGTTCTAGATTTACCCATACAATAAGAAATATTTGGCTCAAACCTTAAATTACGAGCCAACAATCACAGCCCGCGAATATCAGTGAATATTAGTGGAGATCTAGTGAATATTTAGTTAGTTTAGTGAATGTTAGTTAGATAGTGAATGTTAGTTAGATAGTGAAAGCTAAATGAAAACTAATGGGACTTAGTGATATTAGTGAGCATTAAATATTAGTGGATCTTGTCACCAATTCCATACTCGCTACCCTCAGTAGCAATTTATCACCTATTCCATACCCCTGAATCCTCGATTCACTGGTATTCTTCCTACCATTTTCCGCCTGTTGGGATTATCGCTTAAAATGGCGTTTCGAAGTCTCTTTGCTCTTTTGTACCTTATCTATCGCGCCATGAAATTTACGCGTCGAATCAACGTGTCGAACGTTTTTACTGTCAGATCAGATCCAAACTATAAAATTAATACTGACGGTAACAGCCAGAATGTCCAGGAGCCCTCTATACCCCCACAGACTGGGCTAGTGTAAAAACTCCTTATCAAATATCATCATCGCCTTGGTGAACAGAAAAAGTATTATCCGCCACGCACACGACCTTCATCGATGTTGAGATTTTTTCTATATATAAGGGTGTTTGTTTATTTGATTTTTTTCATATACTCTTTACACAGCTTTTTAGATTTATACAAGTGATAGAGATCACTCGTTTATGGGAATATTGCTGGTCTATCTAATATCACAAGCCATCTATTTAATCAAGAAAAAGTATTGGAAAATGGAAAAAACAAGCTCAGTATCTATCGCCAACTCGGCCCCAATCTCAATCTTTGCATACTGTGCATCATCTATTTTGATGACTGTTACTAATAAATATGTGGTATCAGGGTTTGATTTCAACTTGAACTTCTTCATGTTGGCCGTCCAAGCCATTGTTTGTATTTTCACTATTGGAAGTTTGAAGGGATTAAACATTATTACCTACAGACAGTTCAACAAGGATGAGGCTAAGAAATGGTCTCCAATTGCCTTTTTATTGGTCGCTATGATTTACACCTCGTCAAAGGCTTTACAATTTTTGAGTATTCCTGTCTACACTATTTTCAAGAACTTGACTATTATTTTGATCGCTTACGGTGAAGTATTGTGGTTCGGTGGTAAGGTCACTTCCATGGCTTTAGGTTCTTTCTTATTGATGGTTTTCTCGTCGGTTATTGCTTGTTACGGTGACAACTCTACCGCAAAGTCCGCTGAAGACACTATTTCCATGTACTTGGGATACTTCTGGATGGGTTCCAACTGTTTCGCTTCTGCTGCCTTTGTTTTGGTCATGAGAAAGAGAATAAAGTTGACCAACTTCAAGGATTTCGACACTATGTACTACAACAATCTTTTGTCCATTCCAATCATGTTGCTTTCTTCTATTATTTTTGAAGATTGGTCTGCTGCCAACCTTGCAAAGAACTTCCCAGCCAACAACAGATTCGCTACCATTTCCGCCATTGTTTTGTCCGGTGTCAGTTCTGTTGGTATTTCTTACTGTTCTGCCTGGTGTGTTAGAGTCACTTCTTCTACCACCTACTCTATGGTCGGTGCTTTGAACAAGTTGCCAATTGCGCTTTCTGGATTAGTTTTCTTCAACGCTGCTGTCAACTTTTGGTCGGTTTCTTCCATTTTCGTTGGTTTTGTTGCTGGTTTAGTTTACGCCGTTGCCAAACAAAAGCAACAAAGAGATGCTGCCCAAGTCTTGCCATCAAGCAAGTAAGCGCAAGCGATAGACGGATGTAAATCCACGACGAATTAGTGAATATTGATTCTAAGGATGTCATGATTAGTTATTGAAAATTAGAGACTTCTAGGGATTCTGATAACTATAAAGAGCTCGATTGTTTCTTTAAATCTTGATTCTTTAAGAGTTTAATTATTTCTTTAAGTCTTGATTGTTTCTTTAGGACTTGATTCTCTCAACTAAGTGATCTAATTCTTCAAGACAACCTGATTACATTTTGACTCGTCATCTACCTGTACTCCGCCTTTTATTCTCTATTCACTAGTCCATATTTTTCTTCCGTGTAACTTTATACTTATTGAATTAATAGATCCATTCAAGAGAAATTGTGATGTAATATTTAGAAATGCCCATTGTAGACAGTGTAACCCGGAGATCTTCACTTAAGGACAATCTTCCTTGACCTTCTTGATCTTCACATACTAATCGTATTTCTCTAATTCATCCGGACTAACTAACAAATCTTATCTGCAGTACCATAAACTCCGATTTTTCATCCTCAACTCATTGCAAAACAAATCAACTGTTATTGTTTCTTTACCGACAGTGTAAATATCCGTCTGAACAATCGTTTCAAGGAGATTATCTTACGAGATATTGAGTGAAATTCTACTAAATAATCCACGTCTAATAATCGAAATTGATCATCTAAAATAGAACACCAAAATGGCCGATAATTCATTGGAATCGATCCCGAAATATTTGGAACAAACTCTCATTCCTCAAAATGCTAAGCAAGCAGAAGCACATTTAAGATCCATTGAAAACGAACGTGGTTTCTCGATCAATTTATTGCATGTGATTGCATCTACAAATTTATCGAATTCCACCAGATTAGCTGGAGCGCTATTCTTCAAGAACTTGATCAAAAGAAAATGGATGAATGAGGATGGTGTTCGTTTATTGCCAGAGGAGGATAGTAACCAGATCAAAGCGGAAGTGTTGAATATTATGATTCAACTTCCAAATCAATTGCAGGTCCAGATCGGAGAAGCCATCACATTAATCGCAGAGAGTGATTTTCCTCATAATTGGACAGATTTGGTAGATAACCTTGTCAATAAGCTTTCGTTGACTGATTTTGTAAATAACAAGGCGATTCTTTTAGTTTCACATTCAATTTTCAAGAAATGGCGTCCTTTATTTAGATCTGACGAATTGTTTCTTGAAATCAAAACGGTTTTGGACAAGTTCACCCAACCGTTCCTACAATTATTCGTTGAATTAGATAAGCTTATCGAAAACGAACAAAACGAGGCTCTGTTAACGATCTACTTCGAAAACCTCCTCTTGCTTGTTCAAATCTATTACGATTTTAACTGTCAAGATATACCCGAATTTTTTGAAGAAAATATGGATGCTCTTATGAAGATCGTACATAAGTACTTGAATTACAATTCAAGTGTATTAACAACTTCATCCGACGATGAGATCGATATTTTGATCAAGGTCAAAACTTCTATCATAGAATTGGTTTCTTTCTACATAACAAGATATGCTGATGTGTTTGAACCATTAATTCAATCCTTCATTTCATCAGTTTGGTCTCTTATCAATGATAACGTCACCAAGCAACAGAAATATGATTTGTTGGTTGTGAAAGCACTCCAGTTCTTGTCATCTGTCATCAGAATTCCTGCCTACCAATCAATATTCAACAACGACGAAGCTATCAACGGAATTATAGAAAAAGTCATTTTGCCAAACATATATTTTAGAGAAAGTGACGAAGAGTTGTTTGAAGACGAACCAATTTCATTCGTGAGATCGGATTTGGAAGGTTCCGACTTCGATTCAAGAAGAAAGTCAGCCACTGATTTCTTGAAAGAGTTGAAAGAAATTAATCCTGAACTTTTAACTAACTCAGTAATGAAATACGTACAGAAATTCTTATCCTTGGACCACTGGAAGAATAAGGATATCGCCATCTATCTTTTTAGTTCTTTGGCTACCAAGGGGTCGGTAACAAATATCGGTGTAACTTCAACAAATGTGTTGGTAGATGTCGTCAAATTCTTCCAAGAACATATTTCGAATGATTTGATGAGTAATGATACTCACCCGATTCTCAAGGTTGATTCTATTAAATACATTCTTGTGTTTAGAAACCAATTGACCAAGGACCAGTTGACGGCTACCATTCCATTATTGATCAACCACTTAAATTCCGCCGCTAACCCTGTTGTTTATACCTATGCAGCAATCACCATTGAAAAGTTGTTGGAAATGTCAAACTTCAACCAGGACCACAGAATGATATTCAACAAACACGATATCGAACCTTTTGTCAATGAATTGTTGACTAACTTGTTCAACCTTATTTTACTTAATAATTCGTCGCCTGAAAAATTGGCCGAAAATGAGTTTTTGATGAAATGTATAATGAGAGTTTTGATCACCATTGAAGATTCCTTGACAAGCAGATTGCCCATCATTGAGCAGTTGCTTCAAATCTTGAAAATCACGTCCAAAAACCCATCAAATCCAAGATTCTCTCATTACACTTTTGAAGCTTTGGGTTTATTGCTTAAGTTTGGACCTCAGGATATCAATAAAAATATAGAATTGATAATTCCTTCATTATTAAACATTTTGGGTGAAGATGTTCAAGAATTTGTTCCTTACACTTTCCAAGTTTTAGCATTTTTGTTGGAAAGCTATCCAAAATCAGCTGGCTTGCCTGAAACATATAAAAACCTCATTAAACCTTTATTATCACCTTCCGTATGGGAATTTAGAGGTAACATTCCAGGTATCACTAGACTTTTGACTGCTATATTGGAACACGATCCTTCGATGTTCACCTCAACCCCAGATAGTTTGACTCCATTGTTGGGAGTATTTCAAAAGTTGATAGCTTCCAAAATGAATGATTCTTATGGGTTCGATTTGTTGCAATCAATTCTCTTGAACATTCCGTCAAACTTCCTTCAACAATATTTGAATCCAATCGCAGTGTTGCTCTTGACAAGATTGAAAAACTCAAGAACTGACAGGTTCATCAAAAGGTTCGTTGTGTTTATCAGTACTATCAACACGCTTCATTTAAACGAAGAGAATTCAAAGACTTTCATTAATGCTTCCCACTTGAATTCTGATTTCATTGTTGGTTTGATCGACTCGGTTCAAGCTGGCGTTTTCCAACAGATCTACACCAGTTTCTTGTTACCAACCTCGGGTAATATCGCAAACTTACAGGATAAAAAGATTGTCAACTTGGGAATATCACAATTTTTGACTCCAACATTTGTATCCAAGTACCAGGGCCTTGTTTTACCAACTGTGGAGCAGTTAGCAGAGAATTTCAGTACCTACGAAGGATTCAAAAAGAGCGTTTCTACAGCGACCACGAATTTCTCGGGCCAAAGTACAGTTGCAGTTGCAGATAATGGATCCAACGAACTCGACTTGGAAATCACTTCCTTCGGATCGCAATTCTCCAGAATCTCATCGATCCACAATAAGACTTTTGATCCAGTAAGTAATATCAAGAACAACGATTACCAATCCATTCATGCGATTGTTCTCTCTACAGTCACCAAGGTGGATTCAGAGTTGGGAAGAAGCCTTTCACACAGGTTAAATTAATTGTTCTGAGATTCATGAGCGTAGCGAGATTAATGAGAGTTGCTGATCGAGACTGATCTAGAAAGAAAGTATGTAAGAACCCACTATGTTTGCTATACATATGTCGATGTAGCTAATAACTACCAGCAACATCCTAATCGAAGATTTATATAGGTTTAATAAATTGTTAAGACCACGAGGCTTTCTTATAGGTTTAATTAATTGTCAATATTCACAAGTAATATATAAGTAATACATGGAAAAGAAGTAGAAAGCAGTCACAGAGAGTGAATTAGAGTCATAGTGATAGTGAGGTAAATGAGACATAGTGACACTTAGATAAATGAGCCATTTGTATGTAAAAACAGACCGATTTCTTAAAGCTTAATTGCTCAAGTAACGTAATACTATGTTAGTCCCTTCAGAAACTCTGTCTGGTAACTCCAAATACTCTCAATATCTAGATAGGCTAGAAATAATCACCATGGCTCGCATCATCTCAAAGATTTTATTTTATTATAATCAACACTTATTGTTGGTACAGAATCAATATTCATTAGGATCAATAATCACATTATTGTTCATTTTCGTTTATCAAGGTTTGAAAAATCGTCACATCCACTTGAGCTCCATCTTCCACATCAGCTTGGACTTCCGTAGTCGAGTCCTTGATGACGTCGGTGGCTGGAATACCGTCTGGTTGTTGTAAGTTGTCAGAACTCTGTCTATCTTCCAATTCCTTCAATTTTTCCAAGCGATCTTTTTCAGCAATTTCTGCAGCAGTCAAGAAACGTCCCCCTTGGCCTCTCGGTCTTCTCATGGCGTGTTTGTGTCTTGATTCGTGGAGATATGGTTTTCTTGTTCTTGCGATTTTAAGGTTTTCCTCCAATTTCGCTCGGGCTATTCTTCTTTTGAGGATTCTGTGATATTGTTTGGCGTTGACGTAAAATGGTTGTTCGGACAGCTGCTCGTCGGCAGTGGGGACTTGCATCACTGGCGGTGGCGGTGGTGCTTGTTGGTGTTGTAGTTGGTGTTCTTGCTGGTCGTAGAATGCGGGTTCGGGAACATGGGAGCCCTCATAGTACGGCGTCGAGTTGGAAGATGTGGACGTCGCATCCTGGCCATGGGCCTGGCCGTTTGTATGCGCGTTGTAGTACGAGTTTCCAGGTACCACGGGAACCTGTTCTTGGTAGTAGGCAGAAGAGTCCGTTAATGGATGTAAAGAAGTCATCGTGACGAATCGGAGTTTAGCGAGGGAACGTGATGTTGGACGCAATCAGTGGGACACTCAGTATCGGTAGAGCACAGGTGAGGTGTGTAGGATCTGAAAGTATACGAGAATGCTAGAATCAACTGAGGCTACTCTATATCATATACAGGTCCGTAAGAGTTTTATATTTGAAGTCTAGATTTGAGTTTTCACGACTAATGCGGATCGGACTCGCAAATACTGAGACAATACTGAGCGTACGAAGTATTTGTGAATTAGAAGAGTTGTTAATAGTGGATTAGAAGTGTTTTAAATAGCGAGTAGTGAGTACTGAAAAGATACTGAACGTAGCGAATAATTTGATATTAAATGAGATTTAGTGAATCTAAGTAAATAATATAGTGAAATATCAAAATACCAATTAAAGAATTATGAGAACTACATTATAAGTAATGGATTAACTATGATACGGACTCAAAGTTCTTCAATTTCTACAAAAGACTTTACTTACTAAACCTAAACCCTTCAAGAAGTTTTACAAATACAGACTTGTAGACCTTTTAATAATGATCATTTGGTAGAAATCATCTCTAACCGTCTCTTACTGACGCTACGAACGTCAGGGATAGTTAATTCTTATTTACTATGGAGACGAAATAACTCTACTAGTATGTCAAACACTAATATCTCAAAGTCTATTACCAATAAATTGTAGAATTTGGCCCCTCCTGAGATTATATCCTATAAACCCTGCTTATTTGTAAGGATATTTATATAAATGAAGCTTAGAAGTTCCTTCTACGGTACTACATTTGAGCAGTCAAGCCCGACATAAATTTATAACTAAACTATGTAGAATTTTCGGAATATCGGAATATGAAATCAGATCCGAAATGATTTGAAATATGCAACTGAAAATGGATGAAATTGAAGTATCTGCAATATAAGTTATCAAGAGTACCTGAAATATCAGAATATCAGAAAGTATACTAATAACTCGAATATCGGAAGATTTGGGTTATTTAGAGTATCGAGAATATCTCAAGATATCAGAATTTTTGGCCGCCTGTGACCCGAACTCTTCGAAATGGCTCATGATTCAAAGAAATCCTTCATTATATCACATAACGATCTATATCTATCAACATATAGTTATTGGTGTTTAAGCATCATAGAAGTACCTCCTCCTTCGAGTAGCATTCCTAATTCTTGGTCTCAAGTAATTTGATGGGTGCAAAATTCGAGAATTAGAGTAACTATCAGTATCCACTATGGTCAAGAAAATAGCTAGTGGTAGAGCTTGATTATTGTTAGATAGTCAAAGGTGATGATCGTGATTAATGTTTGATATTCCATGGTGATGGTCTTGTCTATTATTCTTCAAACAAACGCAGTCTCCAAGACTAAATCGAAGGTCATTCTCATGAGCTTGAATAATTGAAATGGGGCTCGCTATTCGAAGCCCTTTACTTACCAATATTTATATTAACAAATCATAGATCACGGTTTGGTGAGTGTATTTTGAAATGGTCTTGAGATGATTCTGAGAGTGTTTCAAGATTGACAGGACTATCGAGATAACTCAAGTCTTCTTTCAAAAATGTGTGGAAGGTATCGAGAATTTTAGGGTTGTCGATGTCGACAACAGGACCGGAATATAGATCCAATGGTGGAGAGACGGGGTTGACTGCGGTGTCAAGAGTTTTACCTTCTTCCGCATCATCCGAATCAATATCCTGCTGCATAGCAATTCTCTCTAGAATGTAACTATGTCGTTTCGTAGATGGAATATGTTTGAATGAATTTGGAGAGTCCAGAAGATATGTGGGTTTTGATATACGGTTTGATTTCGGAGGTCGTATAATGTACGAATCGGCTATGGGAAGGGAAAATGGTTCTTCGGCAAAAGGATTCTGATTGAAGATCTGAGTAGAAGGTTTTGGTTGGATAAGTGACTGGTAGTTTAAAGAATCCTTTGTTGTTGGTATTTCAATGTCATTGTGGCAATCAAACATGTTCTTTGGTCGTACTTCAGATTCTTCAGAATTTCTGGGTGATCGTATACTTTTCTCGTAGTTGTACAGTTCCTTTGGCTGTATAACTTCCCCGTAGTTAGTAGATACATTATGGGGTCGTATTAGCTCTTTGTAGTCCACAAAATCGTTTGGCGATCGTATTTCAAGCGGTTCTTGCTGCTGACTAAATGTGATTGTTTTCGGTTGTGGTTTGCTCATTGAAGTATCGTTTCCTGTTAGAATAGTCATTAAACCATCCTTCGTCTTAAGAGGCTCAACACTATCGGCTATATACTTGACCTCCTCGAGCTTTTTATGAAGTTCATGTTTCAACGGTGGCCAAGCACACTCCAAACCCTTGCTGTGGCAGTTTTGACAAACTGGATACAGAAGCTCATCACATTTCTTTTTACGTCTGCGACACGTGAAACACCCCGTGCGAGATCTCTTCTTCGTACCTTTAGTAGTCTCCATAGTCTAGTTGTTATAGTAGTGGTGACTCACTATGAATAATTGTTTTATCAAAAAAATGAATACCTACCGAATTGGGAAATTTCAGATTAAGCGCGCTTGGCTTATACGAAAATTTGCGAGTCTACTTTCGTTGCGCGATATTTAACAAGATTAACTTCGGTGATGGAACTTTACGTTCTTTAATTCTAATTTTATAAGTCTTCTATACTTGGTATTGTGCTATTTATACACTCGTATAAGATTATTGATTTAATCATTGATGTTCTATACAGAATAACCAAAAAATGAATTAGACAATAAATTAATATGATATTAATTCTTTTCTTAGATAATGCTACTCGGATATATCTAAAGGATATTGTTCTGTGATATGTCTGGTATAGAACGACGTTATATTGTTATTGATAATCTCTCCCATAAATTATCTATACCATCGATCTATTGTTAGATTATATCAGATAGCTGTAGCTCCTCGGAAGCCAAACCCAGGACTAGTTAAATTTCATGTATTTTGTCATTGCTTCACTTGCTACAATAGAGGTGAATCTTCATAATTCCGTCTCTTTATTGTTGTATTTAACTATGATACCGAGCAAATTATTGGTCATATTTATTGCAATTATTGTCCAACTCAGTTGCGATAAGATTAGTGATTTATATAAGAGAGTATATAAATGGCTGCAAATTGTTCTAAACTATACGACACAGCTTATAGAAAATATTTTAAGGCTTAACGAACTGAACCAGACTGTTGTTGTATCTCTCTTTATTTGGAGCCTTGATGGGTCGAGCTAACGCATTGTGGATAAGTTAAAATCAATTGTACTTCACGTATTCATGGACAACTGATCTTTTAAGTTCTATGGAAACGTAATAGATGCTTTGATGAACTAGTACGTCAGGTAGGTATTATTAATTATAAATTGAATAATTCGCCAGCTAATTCTAGTTGTTCTAGGGAACCAAAGCGTTCAATGGTAACAATTTAGTGGTCCTAATCTATATTAGCGATATTAATGACATTTCTACATGATGATGCTTCTCGCCTATTCTCAGCAACGTTCTCATTGTCCTACGTTCGTTAAAAGAGTTCAGAGAATACCTGACTTGGAATCTTTCACAGCCACTATATTCTCACGATCTAGACGGAATGTTCCAGAGACACACTTAGAGACTTCTATTCTCTCACTACAATCTTTCATAACAAATTCATGATTTGAACTCCTTTAAACTTTCTGGTTGTATCTTAATCCCACGACTTAATATGGTGGTTGATTATTTTGCAGCTAAATTCTCAACCACCATTCTATGAGTACAAAACCTACGATGACTGCAACTAATAAATATGTACCTAGATCTTATAAGAATGTACCACGTCTTATATATGTACCTAGGTCTTATAAATATGTACCTAGATCTCATAAATATATATTTCCTAGCCATTGTCTAAATCAATTAGCTGACTGTCAGTTTTGTGCCACATATGAAACTCACAAATCGCGAACAAATCACCATCAAATATCACCATCAAAATCACCAACTTTCACACCACAGACTTCTTCACCACCTCATTATAGAATGTCAGCAACAGAGCTTCAAGACACACATGAAGGGATCGGGGAATCCAGTTCTGTCGATGATTTGTTCACAAAACTTTCAATTCCTGAAATACAAAAGATAAGTAGGGAATATAAACAACATGTGGACAGGGCCAAGAATGATTTGCACACTTTGGTGGGAACCAAGTATCGAGACTTGATCAAAATCGCCGAGGATATCGACTACATGTATACGCTAGGAATCGAAACTGATCAGAAATTAGCAGAATTGTCCTATAAACCTTCGAAGTTTGTATCTTTCACTAACAACACCACGGCCAAGTTTGACACGAGCATTAGAATGAAAAACGCTGCCGATGCCAGAACCACGTCCAAATTGACGATCTTAAGAAACATCATCAACAACAAGTTAGTCAAGCTTGACTTAAAGATGACAAGTTTGTCAACCACAAGAAGCAACGCATCTCCAGTAACCCATACGTCAAATCTAATTTACTATGCAAAAGTATACTTTACAGTTGAAATGTTCTTCAAAGATATTTTGCAAGACAACAAACATATTATGGCCCAATTCCAACAGTCTAAACAAAATTTCATCGCCTATATCGAATCTCAGTTGGCGAGTTATAATGTTTTGAATTCATCATACTCGTCGAAAAACGATCGATTCAGGCCATCCCAAGATATCAAGTATGATGACTTGGTAAACCAACAGATTTTGATTGACGGAGACTCATATGATGAGGAATATGACGAGGAGTACGAGGAAGACGACTACGATGATTTCGAAAACGAAGAAACGGTACACTCCAGCTTTGAAGCTAATAGAAATGTCGAGCCACTCCTCAACTATCTCATCTCATATATAATCATCAACTCCACCAATCCAGAACTAGATACCATATCAAAAGTTGTTGACAAGTTTATGGCGTTGAGAATTAAACATTTAAAACTCATGTTGGAGTCCCTTGTCTCAAAACAGGTTTCTACTAGGGTCAACTTTCTCTCTATATTCAAGTATGTTGAAAATACTTGCACGTATGTTGACAAGTATTTCAGTAGAAATAGTGAGATGTTGAGAGAGTTGACCAGCTACACTAAACCATGGGAACCAAGCAGTTTAGTAGGATTCAGAGGTTGGTTGGATGCGGACACTATTTCTTTCAATCAAGAGGTTTATGTTCATGGATTATCATCATCTAGTGAGCCTATTGTTGAGGATTCCTTCAAGATTTTGGCCGATACTGTTTTCAAATTCACTAGCAGTATTATGAAAACACCTCCAAACTCTAAACAATCCACCCAATTATCATCCCAATTATCAACCACTTTGGTAATCTTCCATAACTTCATCATTAGTTTGAAATCTTTACACGATACTATGATGTTACATGATACTAGGTCTAAATTCCTTGCGCTTGTGATCGACTCCAAGATCTTATCAGAATCCATGAACCATGCCACTTCTGAAATTATGAGCACCTTTGCAGGACACTTTAGTCTTTTATCGTCTGATTCTGAAAGCAGTATTCTTTCGATTATGAAGCTCGGCATAACGAGCCCTATCAACCATACCAAATTGTTCTCCAAGGAACTCGTGGATATCATGGCAGATGACTTGGAGGGATATGTCAACGTTATCAACAAGTTGACAGTATCGACTGAAAATAATGCATGTTCAACCTTGCTAGTATGGTTTGATTCGTTGGCCGAATACTATGATTTAACCAACATCAAAAAGGAACAATATAAATTAACCCCTTCCAGTTCCTTGAGCCATCTATACACTTCAATTTCAAAACTCAAGGAGCCATGGGGTGAGTTTTCCAGCACAACTCTCGAGTCTGAATTCACAGACTTGCGTAGCCGACTCTACACGACGTTCTGGCAACATATTAACAACCTCGTGAGCAGAATCAACCATTTATTAAAGGAAATTCCCGTAACTGACATGAAGGGATATTACTACATCTTAGAGATCTTCATCACTCTCAAAAACAGAATCTTAGAATTGCCTGACAAAAATATCTTTGAACTGTCTGACAAAAGCGACGCCAAAGATACAGTTGAAAGTATGGACGCCATTGTTACCACGATATATCAAAACATCATTGAACAAACTCCAAAGAAGAGTTTTGAAAAGAGTCTCGGATCGCATATCAGCAAACTTCTTCTTAGTGTCGACCAAGAAATTCCATCTAGACCATCACTCTTTTTGACCTCACTCATGTATAAACTCAGCACAGATTATATTTCTATTGATCCCAAGTCAAATAATCAATTTGGACATTTGTTTCTGGACAAGAGTTTTGAACAGATGTTTATTGAGTTAAAAGATGCTTGGGTTAAAAGTGTAATTGAAGGTATTGTCATGAAGATGAAGGCTAAGAGTAGTGAGAAGGAAGCAAAGATAGAAGAAGAAGTGGAAGTGGTTACTAACGACTCACAGGAGGAAGTAGTGACTAACGACTCACCAGAGGATGTTGCTAATATCGCCCAAGATACTAAATCTCTCCCAACGTCCTACACAAAATTTCAAGCTCAATCAATTCTCGCAGAGATTATTTACTTATTACATTTCAGTGGGTCTAAAAACATATCTGAGTCGACCCAAGAATATGTTGAGATTTTTAATGAACTGTTGGAAGAAGAAATTGACAAAGTTGTGCCACAAATCATACTCAAAAGTGTTGGAGAAGTATATAAATCTCATAAAAACATTTACCTTCCATTACTGAAGTGATAGAGTTATAAATCTTAGAGTTGGTATAAATTTTAATGAACTAAAATGATATTTAAATAGTCTGAATAGTTTCTATAATACCTAGTAGCTTTATAATAGCTCTTAACGACATATCGATACTTTTTAGCTACTAGACTTTAATAAATCTCTGAGATTGAAATATGTTAAATCTAATTTTATTAATATACATGCATCTAAGTACTCCGTTATGCTAGCTAGGACCAAAAGTCTCAGCAATTACCGAGACTGCCATTGTTCAGATAATCACTTGTAGAGACTACTTTTTCAGATAATCACTAGTAGAGACTACTCTTTAGTTAACTCATTAATAGAGATACATCTTGGAGCCATTGGCCGACAAAGTTTTCAACACTTCTGGGGTTTCTTTAATATCCCAGATATTCTGTTTCTTACCATCCAAGTACGAGTTGTCCACGATAATAATCTTGATCTCATCCTTGGACAATTCCAGATCCTCACTGTTCAATACCTTGATCAATCTTCCTGGAGTGCAACATAAAACTCTTGATCTGGTGGTCTTGACCAACTTAAGGTCGACTTCGATTTTGTTTTTGTTGATGATTTTCAACGATGATCCTGAAATATCTTTGGTAGCACGATGGACGTCACAGGCACGCAATGCTGACATGGATACTATGGCAATAAACTTTCTTTCTTCGGTTTCGTCCTCGGTCTCGGACTTTTCCTTTTTGTTCTTCTTAGGCTTTCCCTTCTTAGCAGGCAACATATTCTTGAATTTTCCTACAATAAACTTGGAGAACCCTTCGAGATCACGTTCATCCTCAAAGTCGGCAGTCGATCTGATATCAGACTTGTTGAAGTATAATTCAGCCAACTCAATGGCTGAGAGATCTGGATTCTTGTGACGAATACGGTTATTTATGAAATCGGCAATGACTTCAGGTCCAGTTTCCTTAGATAAGTTCTTCTTTTGCTCAATATCCATTTCCATCTTGACTCTCTTTTTGTCCTGAAGCTTGGATGTCTTTTTCCTCTTCTTTGGCTCTGGTGTTTTAGGAGTAGCAGTAGCTGTGGGAGTGGTAGTGGCAGTGGCGTCTACTTCGAAATCTGAACCTGGATCCAACTGGGTCTCTGGCTCAGACAAGTCAACATCATAAGCCAACCCATCATCCAAATCATCTGCTCCTATATCTTTAGTATCTAAACTCATTGTGGTGTAGAGTGGGTGCGATGAGATGAGATTTTTGATTTTGAAATGGAGTGCGAAATCACGATATAGTGAGGACCAACCGTCGATATAAGCCGCTAACAGATCGTATATAATCTGGAAAACCTCAGTAAAGAATCATAGCCACTAACTGGACTAATTAGACAAGAAACTTATTATAATATACTGGTCTAACTCAGTATTCATAACTAATATCGATGATTCTACCATCGCTGGCGATAGCGAGAACCCAGTCTGTCATCAAGTCTCTGGCAAATCTTCAAGGAATTAATGGAATTAAGAGGCTCAATGGACTTCACAAACATCACAAACAATTCACTCGATCTATTATCCTAAATGGTGACCTCCAACGAAAACTAGATCAAGCCAACCACCATCCAGTGATAATTATTGGTGGAGGACATGCTGGTTGTGAAGCAGCTACAGGCTCTGCAAGATCTGGAGCCGCTACTACTCTCATTACTCCTCAAATAGATAAAATTGGTACTGCTTCGTGTAATCCTTCCATGGGAGGTGTCGGGAAAGGAACGTTACTTCGTGAGGTCGATGCCTTGGATGGGGTATGCTCGAGAATAACTGATAAAGCAGGGATCCACTTCAAGATCTTGAACGCTTCAAGAGGAGCAGCTGTTCATGGACCTCGTGCCCAGATAGACAGAAAGATCTACTTACAAGAAATGCAGAAAGAAATCTTGAACTACAAGAATTTAACCGTGGTGGAAGCACAAGTTGAAGATATTATTATAGAAATGAACCGTGACGAAACAAAAGATGTTTCGGGCAGAAACTTCGGTTCCATAAGAGGTGTGATTTTGAAGGATGGCCAAGTATTGAAATGTTCTCAAGTAGTTGTCACTACCGGAACTTTCTTGGGAGGAGAGATCCATATCGGAATGACTTGTTATCCCTCAGGACGATTAGGTGAAGACGCCACGTTTGGATTGTCGAAAACTTTCAGGGACGCTGGGTTCCGCTTAGGACGTTTGAAGACTGGAACTCCCGCTAGACTTTCAAGCAAGACCATCAACTATACGTCTCTTGAACCACAACCTTCAGATTACCCTCCACAACCAATGTCGTATATGAACGATCAAGTAGATCTTCAGGAACAATTGGTTCAGTGTCATATGACTAGAACCACGCCCGAATTTCATAAAATGATCGCCGATAATCTCGACAAATCCATCCATATCCGAGAAACCGTCAAAGGACCTCGATACTGTCCTTCGATAGAATCTAAAATCATCAAGTTTCCTCACAAAGACTCTCATATAGTATGGCTAGAACCAGAAGGTTTGGATACGGATCTTGTATATCCCAACGGGATCTCATGTACGATGCCTGAAGAGATTCAAGAGCAAGTAGTACGTATGATGCCTGGGTGTGAAAATGTCAAGATGCTCCAGCCTGGATATGGTGTCGAATATGACTACATAGATCCACGTGAGTTGAAAATGACGTTGGAAACAAAGTTGGTCGATGGTCTCTACTTGGCTGGCCAGATCAATGGTACCACGGGATACGAAGAAGCTGCGTCTCAGGGATGTTTGGCAGGAATCAACGCCGGATTATCAAACTTGAACAAGGATCCATTGTTGATCCATAGATCCGACGCATTCTTAGGTGTATTGGTGGATGATTTGATCACAAAGGGAGTCGAGGAGCCTTATAGAATGTTCACTTCGAGGTCAGAGTTTAGAGTTTCCATTCGCTCAGATAATGCTGACAAAAGACTCACAGAAAAGGGGTACAAGGCGGGAGTTGTTAGCGAAGAAAGATGGAATCACTATAATAAAGAAATCAAACAATTCTCTGCCATAAGGGACCACTTGAAATCACTCAACCTCTCAGGTTTGAAATGGGCTCCAGCCTTGAAAGGCTCAATTCTGGATGTCAACAACAAAACCGTCGTAGATGGTTGGAAGTTGCTCTCATATAGCGACATGCTGATCCAGAATCTCTTACCTCACATGGATACCTTTACCAACGGAAAAGTGCCCGACTATTATCAAGATATCACCTCGAGACAATCGAATCGTATTGATGTTGAAAGCACTTATGCTCCTTGGTTAAAGAAGGAAGAGGGCCATTTGAGAGCCTACAGGGCTGACGAGAATTTGCTTCTTCCTTTGAATTATTCATACTCGAACGAAGGAAATCTAAAGATATCCTACGAAGTCTGCCATTTGTTAAACACAATCCAGCCAAAGACGATTGGACAAGCAAGAAGAATTCAAGGTGTCACTCCAGCGGCCATTTTTGAGCTCTTCAAGTTGGTGAAATCCAACCAGGATGAGCTTGCATTGCAACGGTCTCAACAAATATAGACCAAGATAGAGAGGAGAAGGAGATACCAGATTGTGGGCAGCGTATGCTAGGTTTATTGACAGCTTAGGCAGGCTCCACTTGTAAATATGCATGTAAATAATAATATTCTGATATGTCGTTTAAAATCCCAGTAACTACGTCGTGTAATTTCCAACTATATCTCAGATATGTCTGTAGAAAGTGAATGGTGTGTGTCAGATTCTTGTGACTCTTCATCCGAGGTGATTTCCCTCTCCATTGTCAATTGAGCATCATTGGACGCGCGAAGTGTATTGTCCAATTCGAGCAACAATTCAAGTGGTAGAATGTTCTGCGCAAGTTTGGAAATTCGTTCAAGTTCTGAAGTGGTATTTTCGTTGTCTCTGTGCTTTACTCTTCGTAAATAGAGTAGAAGATCTTTCATATTGATCTGTGATCCATGATTGTTTGATCTGTGCGAAGCGTAAGCTCCCAAATCTGATACCAAAGTACCCAAGAACTCTTCTGATTTCTCCTGTAGAAGGTTATACATATCTTTTGAGATGGGTTTAACTTTTCTTTTCTTTGTGGGTTCATTATTGGATCCTTCAGAATGGAGAATTACTGATTTGACCAACGTTTTCACAGTTCTCAATGGTATAACGGAATTGCTAGGACGTGGTGCGGTGTTGGAGTGCTTGGGTATTCTCATTAATGGTATTTTACTGGATATTTCAGCCTGTATTTCACTATTTGGCAACACTTCATGAGCCAGTTCAAAATCATTAAGTACTTCATTTTGATAAGCCAGTTCATTGGGCAAAATTCCATTATCGTCTTCCAGTTCATTGGGTAACAAATCAGTTTCTTGTCCCATTTCATTAGGTAACAAATCAGTTTCTTGACCCAGCTCAATCGGTACCTCTTGAGAGTCGGCATCAATGGCCAGGAAATGATCTAGCACTTCGTTTGTTCTGTTATCAGTAGTATATTCTTCCTGCATTAATATGGGTGGTGAATAATTTTCCGGATACAATGAATCACTGAACATAGTTTGAGGAGTTACAACATTGCTCATAGAAGACCCACTAAGTTCTGGTCGACCAACTAATGTATCGTAGGGAGGGGTATTATCAAGAGCGACCTCATTAATCGAAGGCATTAAAATGTCTTGACTGGCATGTATTGGCTCATCTTCATAGACATTATTGAGTTCATTGTCCTCATAATTGGGATAGTTTTGGGCTTCCCTCAAGGAATTGTTAATATGACTTTCAAAATCATCTTGAGTGTCTCTGCTCGAGGAGTTATTGATATGGGTAAAATTATTGCTCTCCGTATGTTTATCAGAAGTTAGTGGAGAAAGTGTCTTTTTGATTGCAACAGAATTGAAACTGACTCTTCTGTCTCCTACCCTCCCTCTATCTGATGAGTGTTCGTTTAAAATAGTCTCTTGTGCATCCAGTGCCTTACGAATAGGAGTGTGCACGGAGTCTTCTCTTGTTATACTGACATTAGCTAGCGATTTTGTTTTCAACTTTCTCGCAAGTAGAATCTTTTCCAAATACGAGTATGCTTTCGGCTGCTCTGGTTGATCAGGATGTGAGTTATATGGAGGTGTTCTATCCTGTATGTTTTCTCCAGTGTCAATGATACTTTGTGGAGAAGAGTCTCGGTTCTGATAAGCTGGATCCTCAGCATTTGACCTTATTGAGAGCAATCTCATAGGAGATTGCAATAATCCGTCAGAGTTGGGAATGGGTAAAGATTGATCAAAATCTTGATCCTGAGGTTTTAAGACCGAGGGTGATTCTATTAGAAGTTGATGAGATTCGCTTAGGTTCAGTACTTTTCCTTCCACATCTTCGGCCACATTCACACGTCCCCTTTCCTTTACAATCACTTTGCAGAAAAACTTTAAGTAATCAATAGTTATAGGACCGACGTAATTAGGATCAAATACTGCATCACCTTTCTGGGTGATTATTATGGAAGACCTTCTTCTTCTCTTATTTCTAACCTCATCGACATAGTTTGTGCTTCCTCTTGTAGGAGTTTGAATCCGAGACCTTCTGCCACCAGATATATCAGACATTGTCTGATTCCCGTGTTCAATAAGCTTGGGAGTAGTCGGTCTAGAACCTCTTGAGCCAGGAATTGATCTCAGTCCTAATCTTGCAGTGATTGCAGGAAGCTCATAAGGAGGTAAATGTATACCGAATTTCAATGGATTCGAGTAGTAGCCAATTCTAGTGTCTTCTCTTGTAACATTTCGTAACGGCGTGGAAGGTTCCGTTATACTTTGGTTGTTGGTAACCATATCATCACTAGCTTTGGCTAACTAGAATCTCAATGTTTGTTATTGATAAATTTATTGTTTTGAATTTCGCGTAAACAGCCACGCCAAAATGTTAGATTGGGTCAATAAATTCTTCAAATATATGTTTCCTGAAGTGAATCATTATCGAGCCAAATAGTGGATATTAAAACCGTCGGATGTCTCGGTAAAGTGTTCGCGATATTATTAGTGAACTGTTAGCAATCCCGCTAGTGATCTCGTTAGATATTCTGTTGATGATCTCAATAGTGATCTCGTTAGTGATCTAATAAGTAATCTCGTTAGTGAATTCGCTAATTATCTCATTCATGATCTCATTAATGATCTCCTCATTAATTCTCCCAATAAAAACCTTTCGGTAACGTGGTAAATGGTTGGGTGTACTGATGTTCATTTAAAGCTGAGATTCTCGGTGACACCTAGCTCTTATTGAACATGTCGATCTCAATGTTCAGAGGCTATTGATCGGCTCCACGGTAAACCATTGCTATATTAAATGATAGTTGTCACAATTAGTGACAAGATCATTTTTGATGAATGTTTGTGGAAGTATTATCATTTCAATGACACCTTTTAGGGTTAATGACATTATCGAAACAACTCTATAAATGACTGTGGCATGATCATAATAAATATGTGATATGTGGCATTCCATATCCATTAATTGGTGGCATTTAAATAGTGGTGCTTAATTAACATTTGTCGCTCAACAGTTGAACAAATACTTAGACTAGATCGAACTTAGCTACTTCAACTCTAGTAATCAAAATCAGCGGCCCTTCTCTTTAGTTCTCTCTTGGTAGTTTCTCTCCTTATTCCTCGTTAGTTATGTCTCCTTATTCCTCGTTAGTTATCTCTCGTTTGTTTTCTCTCCTGAATGAATCCTTCTATTTACCACGCGAATTTGCAACCACTTTTCTTTACAGCTATTCTTCACTTACTTCTTCACTAACTTCTTCTCACTATCCAGTCGACTTGTATTAATGAGTTATTCGATCTATAAAATCAATGTGGATTGATTCTGGGACGTCGAATATTCTCACCCATTCTCTTACTACCAGTTCTAGGGATGTTTCTTGATTTGAGGTCATATTTATCGCCTAACTACCTGATAATAGATCTTCCAAGGAGCCGAATTACAAATTTAACAGGAAACTCTTTGTTACATCTTTACTTCTTATTTGCTATTTCGATCATTATACCTTCTCTCCAATCTCTCCACTTCTCTCCATCTATGCCTCTGTTTGGTCCGTACTGAAATCTAGCAACCTCAATCCAGTACTGCATATATCAACACGACTCCAAAGCACTAATTCACTTATAACTTTACCACTTCGCAGACAAATAGACTCATACCCATCCACTACCTTGATTGAGATAAGTGCAAAGGGACTCCATTTCTTCAAGTATTTCACAGACCAATTCTTTAAGTATCTACCAGTGGAATTTGTTCAAATTTACTAGAGGAATTTGTGAAATTTACCATAGGAATTTCTTCAGAGCATAATTCAGTACCACAGTATATTATACATCTTTTCCGTCAACTTCAATGTCGTCACTGAAAACTATTAAAGAAGATAATTTGCTAACAGCATTGGTTTCAGGAACCACTGCTGCTGGAGTAGCAGCCACAATCACTTATCCATTTGATTTCATCAAGACTCAACAGCAACTTAATAACGGAGCTTCGTTAAAGAAATGGAACATCACCGGAAATTATCCCAGCTCCCTTGGACAATTATACAAAGGAGGAAGTGCTTTGGTGATTGGGTCGTTGTTGAAGAATTCCACCAGAATCATCTCGTATAACTGGCTGAGCGACTTTATGGCCAGCGAAACCCATGATGCCAACGGAAACATACGCAAGAGTATCAGTGCACCAAGAATTGTAATTGCAGGTATGATAAGTGGGTTTATAGAGACTTTATGGTTGATACCGTTTGAAAACATCAAAATCACCATGGTTCAAAACATGTCGTTACACAATGAACTTTTGAGGAACAGTGATTTGAAGTATGATTTAACGGGGACTACCAACGTCAACAAGCATCACAAACCAACACAGAATATCTTCACTAAACAGTTTGTGTCGCCCCATGCGTATTTCACTTCAGAACTAATTGCTCAGTTCAAGGGAAAGTCGTTTTCCAGGTTCCATCATCGTCCTGACCTGGCACAACGTGCAAAAATAGATCTGATGAAGGCCGTCTACAACAAACATCCTACGTTGACGTTTTTTGGCTCTATCAAGGAAATGTATGCTTTAAAGGGTATAAACGCTTTCACTGCTGGTACTTTCATCACTTTTGTCCGTCAAGCTGGGATCTCCACCGTGTGGTTCTGGACGTATAATGCCACCCGTCAACTTCTTGATCCCCACAATACTGAACAAAGCTGGTTTGGTCATAAGCACACTGCCTTCCAACTGATTGGATTACACCTATTATCATCCATCGCAGTTGTTGCAGCCACCCAACCTCTCGATGTCATCAAAACTCATATCCAATCAAAAAACGGTAAAGCAATCTATAAAGACTCATTGACCACCGCCTATAGATTGTTTTTGGATCAGGGTCCAAGAGCTATGTTCAAGGGTTCCTTACCTAGAGGGATTAAAGTGTTAGTGAATGGAGGTTTAACTGCGGCTATCTATAGTTATGTTGAAGATGTCGTTACAGTTGCAGGAGGAAAGACCATATTTGCACCAGAGTAATTAGAATATAAGAAGAGAATGATAATTATAAGAAGAAATTGATTTATGGCAAATATCGAGATCTAGAGATTAATATATTGCCGAATTTTATATGTACAAAGCAAACAAAGATAGTGGCTTCTGATTTATCCACTGGGCGCAAAGTATCAAGAATCACAAACATTTCATTGTAAGCTACTAATTTTCATAAGAAGTTACTAATTTTCATTAGAAGTTACTGATTTTCACAGGAAGTCTCTAATTTTCACTAGAAGTCACCGAGTCTCACTATGTTCTCTAATAATCACTAATATACTTCGATTCACTAAATCTCATTTATTCTGAATAGTACGCTACGCTCAATATTCAACCTACACTCCATGTTGAATATTGTGGGTAATTTCTGCTTAAAATTGCTGGAAATTGCTATCTGACATAGTGGGCTCTATTACGGTTTGTCTCAAGGTTAATTTAGTTAGTGAAGGCAATTTTGGTCAATATTTCAGTAGCTGAATCTATCGATATTCGTGTACTGCATACAATATTATTATATAAAGCCTTTAAGAATCTTTTAAGTTAGATTATTTGCAGCCTAAATTATGAGAGAATGAGAGAACTTATTCGCTACGATCATATTCAGACAATTCTGGTACTTGATAAGTAACCAAATCTCACTAATAGTAGCTAGAAGTCACCACAATCTACTAACATTAAATACTTCGCTCAGTATTCACTACTTGCAACTCTTTTAATTCTCAAATACTTCGCTAAGCTCGGTATTAATCTCTTCTAATTCACAAATACTTCGCTACGCTCAGTATTTGTTACTTCTCCAAATACACCGGAACCAAGATCTCTCCACTTTTATGCTTAACACCAATAAAATCTTTGGCCAAAGCTCCACCACTATAACTTGGCTGGCTAAAGGCAATCTGGCTCTTTTTCAAAACTATTCCATAAATCGAATGTTTAAGAACAGTTTCTAATAATGCTCTGGCCAACCCATACCGTCTCCATTTCGGAGCTATCCAAATACGCGAAATTCCGATCTTTGTATTTTGATTCACTTGTCCACTCACAATACTTTGAGAGCTATGGATCATCCACTTGGCCTGCTCGGTGATGTCATGTATGGGATCCGTCGTACACACTCCAACGGCCTTGTTATCAATAATTAGTACAAATGCCCGACCACCGTTGGCTTCTTCGTCCATCCAGCTTTGCGAGTCTACCGGAGCATTCAATTCTTGGTTAACCATGGCAACAATCTGTTCTGTTTTTAAGATCTGTTTCTTAGACTTCTTATCTATAGCGACGATTTCTACCTGAACCGTCTCTGTGGATCTTTTTGTCTTGACCATGCCCAACTTTTTGGTGATAGTCGTGTTTCTAACGAGAGGAAACGTCAGAACAACGTTGTTGGAAAACGAATCAGGCCATGCAATTCCGTTCATATACCCGGCATGGTATTTTATGTGAACCTCTTTATCTTTAGGGATATGGCTGTAGTAAGTCATCCCACAAGTGCATGTTACAGGAGGGTGTCCTCTGGCAGAACCCGATGAAAAATTGAGTAAACTCTGAACTTTTTTAGCGGAAGAAACACTCCGTGGTTGAGACTGTACCGGTGATGGTAGCTGTTTATAGTTGTCGCTCATATCATGCCGTAGAGGGAGTTGATGAGTGAAGTGTTTAAGTTTGATATTGATCACAAAAAAGGTCGTAAATATCGTACGCGACTTGCCACGACATACGACATTATTGTTGCAAAATACGAAAGGAGTGTATATTCGTAGATGCTGGGCTGTTGTAGGTTTAAAATGTTTATGGATGCTGGATGTCTCAATAGGAAGCTTAAGCTGTTCTCTATATTACATTCAGTTGTGAGTTCAATTGTTGGCATAATTTTGTAGAGAGTAGAGTCAACTTTTTCATAGTTAATCTTCTTTTTGGTTACTTTTCTCAAATTATAGTAAAATTATATAGAAATTTTTAGGAATACAGAGAACGGAAGTTAGAATTGATTACAATTATATATACTAATACTAATACTTCTTGCTACCTTTGTTAACATTTCTTTCTATTCAGTTTCTTATATTTGTCATTTACCTCGTAAAATTGGTGGTGGCCCCGGTGAACTCATTTTTGGATGGCCCGGACTTCACTTTTGGGTGAGTATATCTAAACTACTTATTTTCACATATTTAGCGGCTTGTGGACTAAGAACTCATGAACAGATCAAGAACTCACTACCAGCACTCTCCAATTAGCTCTTCAATCTCTCAAATCAACCTTCTATCAACTATCTCATCAGTCCATAACTAACCCGGGTCAAAGGATGCAACATCGATCCTGCATACACCCCAACTGAACGAAATTCATCACTCCATGTTTTACAACCATTCCACCACTAATTCTCCTCCACCATCTACAAAATGTCCTCAAACTACGCTAACTTATTACCAGTGAATGGTAAATGGAAACAACAAATCACCGACTTCTTAAGTGAAGATGTTCCATCCTTTGACTTTGGAGCTTTCGTCGTCGGCGACAAACCAGAAACTGCTTCGCTCTACATGAAACAAGAAGGTTTGATTTGTGGAGTACCTTTTGCAGCTGAAGTATTCAAACAATGTCAATTAGAAGTGGAATGGTATTACAAAGAAGGTGACTTCATTACTGATGCAGTTTTACTGGAAAAAGGCGGCAAGATCGTCGTGGCCAAGGTCAGTGGTCCCGCCAACCAGATCTTATTAGCAGAGAGAACAGCGTTGAACTTATTGGCCAGAGGTTCTGGAATCGCTACGCAATCCTATATCACCAAACAGTTGGCAGATAAAAGTGGCTACACTGGAATTATCGCAGGGACCAGAAAGACGACCCCAGGTTTGAGATATCTCGAGAAATACTCAATGTTGGTCGGTGGTGTGGACACACACAGATACGACTTGAGTTCCATGGTGATGTTGAAGGACAACCATATCACGTCGACTGGCAGTATTACCCGTGCAGTCAAGAGTGCCAGAGCAGTATGCGGATTTGCAGTAAAAGTTGAAGTGGAAGTCAGCACTGAGGAAGACGCTCGTGAAGCTATCGATGCTGGTGCCGACGTGATCATGTTGGATAACTTCAATGGTCCAGAATTGCAAAAAGTGGCCCAAAGTTTAAAGAAATTCTACGAAGGCAAGCTGAAATCGTTTTTGTTGGAATGTTCGGGAGGGTTGACGTTGCATAACTTGAGTGGATACTTGTGTAATGATATTGATGTTTATTCAACAAGTTCCATTCATCAAGGATGTGGAATTGTTGATTTTTCTTTAAAAATCGATGCATAGGGATAGATAGATCCTGATAGCAAGAGGGAGGAAACTCTGAGGGACAGAAGACCCGAAGATGCAAGAGGGTAGAGTGTATAGAGATACGACGCAAGTGTGTATCGAGTGTTATCATGCACTTTCAAGCACTATTACTCCTGTATCTCTAAGGAACTTAAACTCTAGAGTCTTCTGAATAAACTTCCTCACAGAGTAATAGCATAAATGACGACATTAAAGAATCAATGAGGCAAGATTATCAAAAATTGTAAGTAATCATGAATTGGAGTCCGTTGGTGAAATAACAATCACTAAACGGTTCCTTGATGCGTGTATTGAGTTTTAGCCGTAGAATTATTAGCCCGTCTATCAAAAGCAAGAACCAAAAACTCGTCCTATATTTAACTATGCATATTCTAACCAGTAGCCAGACTGGGATAGAATTTAAGACATCGATAGTTGGCTCACTATAACTTATCTCCAGGTTATCATATAGAAGAGTTTTTTATCGTATGGATGAGTTCTTTATCGTATAGTAGATGTGCTTTTCATTTCTAGACTTTGAAACCCAGAATTGAATCCAATCACATCGGCCACATTCCCCAACAATTTACTGGAAGAATGTTTGGAGCTTTCTGCCTCAGTTTCATTTGAAATATCCTCCACGTCTTCATCACTGTAGAAATACGATTCCTTTTCGAAAATCTCGTTCAACAGGAATCCCGAGGCATTTGTTAGGCCGCTATTCAAACTCAAATCGTTCAAAATATCGTTATTAAGAGGTTGTGTGGTTGTGGATGAACGGATGTTTGAGTTGGTGGACTTTTTTCCAAAACACCGGATGGCTCTGATATGAGAATCCTTTCCGTCTTGATGATTAGCTACAATAATTAACTTGATCATGAAACACTTCAAGACTCCGTCGTTTCGAATTCCATTGAAAATGATGTGTGACCACCCGATGGGCTTGCTAAAGTTCACAGTACAAACTTCACTCAAGTCCCAACCGTCGGTACTACCAGCCATGATCTTTACTTTAGAAGGAGTATAACTTTCATCAAGAGAAAAGTTGGTGAAGATGGAAATTCGTTCTAGCGATACTTTCTTGGAGAATTGGATTGTTATTGAGTGGGGGTTACTTAACTGATTGTTAAGAATCGCATTGCTATTGGTGTTGTTATTATTATTGCTTCCATTGCTTCCATCAGATTGCCAGTAAGTATCTGGCGAGTCGTTACGCAATTGACTAAGACCATAACCAGGTTTAAAGGACGATAATTTCCAATTGGCCAATGGTGACAAGTCTAGCAACTGTAGACTGTCAAGTTCTTCTAGACCTTTGCTATAATAGACGCGTTGGACCTTCTCCAAACTTGGCTGGTCGCTGCTAGTTACATTGGACCCCAAAGTAGTCCCCATATGGTCGGGATTTTCTTCGTTGACCTCTAGATCCTCTAGATCCTCTAGACCATATCCTCGAACATCGCCTTGGTTCGTCATCGATTCACTTATTGATCCATAAAGTTCTACTTGAGGGATACCATTTTGCACCTGGATCAGTGATCCTCCAACTGCGTCAGCTGTGGATGGAAAGATTATTGACGCTTGATTCGAGCTGGTAGGTACATATTCTTGGTTTATACTGGATTGATCCCAATATTCCGAGGAATTCATACTCATAAATCAGTTGTTGGTGGAGCCAACGATGATCTAATATACCAATTTGTAAGGGCCACAGAGAAATATTAGATTCACGAGTTTAGCCTTGAACTCTAGTTCCCTCCAGTGGTTTAGAGTAGTTTTACACGGTGTTTATAATTGTTTTAACACTTGTTTGCAGTTTTTAGCAGTTCAATTTAAAATAGGCCGCGCACGACTTCTATGATATGTGATAGTCAATTTACACCTTTATTTACATACGTTCAGGAGACGAGAATACTCTGAATATGCAGTTATTTATTTCAAATCACAAACAAACCACCGAATCTTAACTAGTAACGTAAATGTTTATCAAGAAAGATAAAATCAGACATATATTTCTTCAGAGGTTTTTGAATCTATTCTTTGATCTTAGAGGTCTTGAATCTTTGAATTACTCATTGATTTCAACCTCTTCAGGTTTTGTTTCACTTTCCTTCTTGATAGGAGTTTCAATCTCAAGCTTTGAAATATCGACAGAATCAACTTCATTCTCAGCCTTCTTTTGCTCAGATTCCTTGACCTCCACCTTTGGTTCATCAATAAGGGTTTCCTTTGGCAATGTAACCTTGCTTGTGCTATCTAAATTGAGCAATGGAGACTTTGCAGATGTACTTGTATTTGTGTTCTTACTTGGAATTGGGCTTTGCGATCTTAATGGAGTGGTTGAGCCACTGGAGATTCCAGTTTTGGCTACGTGGTTGACTGGTCGTTTTACAACTCTAGGAGGAGTATAAGTGGTTGAAAAAGTTTCTGCCAACCCATACTTTTTCAATGCTCTTCTCTTCATTATTTCCAAGTAACTCAAATTACCCTTAAAGGTTCCCTTGGGGAATTCCGTGCCCTCTTTGTCAAAAAAGACCAATTCTCCTTCATCTTGTTCTTCATCTACCAACAGGTAATCGTCATCTCTCGACATATTCACATAGCCCAATTCTTCCTGCATGGCAGATGAATCTATTTGGTAGTTTCCAGCATCTAAATCGGTAACAAATTGGAAGAGGAATTCGGAAAGGCTCGAAGCAATAACCAATTTGGTATCGAAATCTCTACCGAAAATGATCACCTGTCCCCAATTACCAGTTGGCCCTGGTGCCAAATCCAATGCTATTTGATTACCATTGTGATCCTTCAAGAAAGGCATCCAACCCTTATGGAAATAATGAGATTGGATGGAATTTGGAGGAATTGATCTTTGGTTAGACATAAAGTTGTTTGAAGCAGAATTTCTAGCATTTGCTGCTGCAGATGAAGTCTCTGCTTGTTGTTGATGTAATTGTAAATTTTGTGCATGATATTGTTGTCTTTCTAATTTATCTGCAACCTTGGACCATACAGAATACTCTTCAATAAGACACTCTAAATCTAAAAGTGCAAGGCCCATAATAACACCAGTAGGTTTTCCACCTCTTGATTGTCCATCATGTCTTTTGTAGAATTGTCTGAATTCAGTGGGCAAAGCCCCGATACCCAAATCGTTTTCGAATTCGTTCAAATCAGCAGTGGTGACACCGTTGTTCAAATAATCCTCCAATTCAGGATATTCCTCATCGATCCATGCTTCAATTCTGTCCCAAAGTGAGTCAATGCTTGGTAATGGTGGTTGTCCGTTGGCGTTTAAACTTTGCATAGGTAAGTCGGTAGTAGAGTTTGCGTTTGAAGATCTTAAACCTGGTCTGTAACCGACATTTCCAGTGCCGTCGTTGACTAATGAGTGGCTGGACGAGTTTATGGTGGCCAATCTGTTCAATTCGTGAAGCCTCGAACTGGAATTGTTGGCGCTGTTGCGTCCTCCAATGACGTTGTTGCCTTCATTTATTACTGAATTCTTATATGGCGAGTCATATGAAGCGTAGTGATCCTCAGTAGTGAGGGAATGTACGAATGCCTTCAAATTATCAAAAATTCCCATTGTCGGATATTTCTGGAGCTGTAGTTGTGGGTTCTGACGATGTTTGGGGCGGTTCAGTAGGATGTGACGGAGTAACGAAAGTTAAGCAATTACTAGTAGAATTCACTCTGTTCAGGGTGTTAAGATAAGTTCAAGTTGTATTTCTATCAGTATTAGACGTAGACAAAATAGGGCGGTAAAAGGCTGGTCCTGAAACGAGTCCTTACTAATTCGCAAGTGACCATTTTTCGTGTTTGTCGAAAATTAGGACGTGTGACAGGAGAAAATGACGGTGCACACACGTATTATGGATGTAGTGCTGGAATTACAGGCTCTTGCAGGAGTATGTTGAAGTGGTGGCAAGGTAATCGGAAGTGGTGGGATTGGTGGTGGGCAGGTAGAGTAGTTTAGTGGAATTTAGTGGAAATTTTAGTAGAGTCAGTTGAAAGAAATATGTTGTAGTGGTTGTATTCGGAAGTGGTGGGGTTGGAGGCGGAGGTAGAGGAATCGAGACGAATTTAGTGGGAAAAGCTAAAAAATACTGGAGCCAGCTAAAAAGAATACACTAGATTTAGCGAGAACTATGGCTGCCAGGCGGAATTCTAGAAAGACGTGTCTAAAAATAGCGAGACGCAGCGAATAAAGTTGCGAATAAAGTTCCCCAGGTAAATTCAAATACGGAAGTTTGAATAGAGAGAGAGAGAGAGTTTACACCACCTTCAATTGTACCAGAATGATATTTATTACCATTCTATGCAATATTAAGATCAATACCTGATAAATTAGGAGGAGTTATAGCTATGTTTGGTGCTATACTAATTTTATTAGTATTACCGATTACGATTAGGATCATGTCTCATATAATCTGGGTAGTTATGAAATACTGATCTGGGGCTCCAAGTGAGCTCATAGAGGTACAGATGGGCAGAAATACCCGAGCAAAGCTGAACTAATACTATTAGACCCCTTGAGTAATATATATTAGACCTCTACTTATCGAACTAATATATATTCGACTTTTTCTGGGTCTGAAATGTCACTTTCGTCATCGTTGGAGTAGTCTTCTTTCTATATGTTCTTGGTAGATTTTGTGGAGGATGGATCTCTCGCTAAGTTTACCATATTTACATTCCGTTTTGTTGAACTATTCGTGAAGATTCTTTATTTCTAGCCATTAAAAACCTTAGCCACTTACTGACGAGAAGATTCGTGAAGATTCGAGAAGGTTAGTTATTTCTAGCAATGATATTAGCGATTATTGACGATCTCTGTAAAGATTCGTTATTCCTATTCATCGAACAAGAAATCGTCACTAAGTCGCTACGCTCCTTAGTGACTACGTTGTTAACTGAAACCTGTTCAGAGTTTATATGGAGGACCAAGATTATGCTTAGTTCATATTCTATCTCAGAATACTACTCAGTCATAAACTACTTGTCTATTCAAGTATCTATATACTCAACACATTGTTAAGTAAATAATCAGTTATTTCTTCTCCAAAGAAAGTCTCCAAAAGTTCTTTATTCTCCAAGTTAGTGATAATCTTTGCTTTCTGAACAAGATCATAATTGACTTCTTCACTAACCTTGGAGTCTTGATTGTACAAGTGATGGTTCAAAACAATGTTTCTTAACCAGCGGGCCGTGGTTGGGATTTTTCCACTAGCTCTTTGAGAAATAAGCAAGAGGTAATGCTTTATTCTTAATAATTTCTTTGTCAACTCTTCAGATTCACAGTAGTGACCCTCGCTTGGTGGAACCAATTCAGTCGCAATGATCTTGACAATCATTCTAATAAGACCAGGGAACTTATCGGTACCGTTGATGATCTCATTCATAGAATATCTTTGGACCGAAGAAGAAAAGTCGTTCTCTTTATGAGCGTTTCCATTTTCCCTCTTATCTAATTCATAAACACTGCTGCTGCTGCTTGCCACATTGCTATTCACAGCAAATCCACCGTTCATGGAGTACCCGTTCACATACACTTCACCATGGTCCAATTCATCATTTCCCATATTCAAGACTCTATCAAACCAGGATAAATCGTATCCAATGAAGTCAAGATAGTTTACATTCCATTGGTCTAAGGATCTAAACCAAAACTTGTCATTCAAAACAGAATCAACCTTATGAGCTGTGTCCATATTAGACTCAATTCTCAGAATTGGAATATACAAATTTGGTTGGAATTTGATAATTGCTTTGGACAATAAGGAAATGAAGTTTGAGTATGCAGCGTTTTCGAAATCCGTCAATTGGATTTCCATTGGTCTAAACTCAACTCTCCAACCAGGGTTTGTGGATAAATCCGTTCCTTCAGGATATAACCCAGGAGGTTTGAATCTCAAAGTCTGCCAATTTGTAGATTGGATGTTTTCAAAGTGATCGTTTTCAAGTTCGTTATCTTGAACCTTACGTTCACTAAATAAGACCAATGGATCTCTAACAAATAAATGTGCAAAATGGTTGGCAAGATGCTTGTCAAATAGTTGTGGTTGTTCACTGACTAATCTCTTATAGACGGATGAGTTGAGTGGTGGAGAAATGTCGTTATACTTTTCCTTGAAAAATCCTGTTTGGTAGGTAGAATCTCCGAGATAGTTGTCGATGGAATCGTATCTTGATTTTGGAATTCTCTGGATCGGCTTACCGTCTTTGGTGTATAAATGTTTCAAATCTCCCGTTTCATTAATACAATGACCAGTACTTGAAGTGGTTGAAAGGTTTTGCTTGCTGTCAACGTCAAGTCCTCCAAATAAGTTATAGTTAGGATAAGGTTCCACACCTCTTTCAATAAATGTACGGTCATCAACTGCTCCGCTAACAACGTTCCATCTAACATCCTGGTTCACAAGAAATCCTTTGAAAATGGGTGCTGCTGCACTCAAACTCAACATTATAGGTGTTATTGGTGCCAAAGTATCATAAAGATATCTTGCTTGATCAATGTTTTTCCCTTGCATGGTGATCTGCAAACAACTGGAACCCATTCCAAAACCCATCGAGTCCATGTAAACATAACCTGGCTTAGAAGCACCAAGAAATGGTTCCTTATCACTAGCAAACAAGTCACGGGTTTTAGGTATGGAGTCATCAATAAGTTTAGTGTTGACATCGGGATACATTGGCAAATTAATTGCTACCTTGCATCCTCTTCTCTTTCTGATATTTGCAGTCAAAGTCGGAAATCTGACGTGTCTATTGATAATCTCGTCAGGCAAGAATAACGACTGCGATGCTGGTCCAATAGGCTTTGCACATGGAGAGGTGAAGTTTGGACATCCCATTCTTGGAAATGTAGTCAACGTTAAAGGTTTGATATGGCTGGGCAACTCGGATTCACTAACTTCTCTCCGTTTGACCATATTAACTTCAACATAGTAGTAGTCGTCTAACAAGTTCCCATCGTATGGTTCTGCTGGAGTTCCTTCCAACATGAATCTTCCATATTCAGGATGGAAAGAAATGTTGTTATCAACAGACTTATAGAGCGTCTTTTCTGGATCATTAAGATTGTCCAAGATATAATCCTTATCGATGGATAATCTCGCCGTCTTGTTCTTGGTGTTGATGTCCACAAGCATATATTCAACCTCATCACCCCATAAGAATGTATCATTTGTTCTTGCAGTAGCGTGTTGCTTGAAGATATTGATCAACTGAGTAACCCCATTATCACGAACATGTTCGTTAAACTTTTTAGATTCATGCCAATCTAATGGTGTACCTAAAGATAATAATCCCATGAAAAAAGAAGATTAAAGAATAGAAAGCTAGAGAAGGTAGAGAAATAGAGGAAGTTAGAGGTTCAATGTGGTTTAGCAATGTTCAATCTTGATATTGATTGACGGCCAAATTATGATATCCTCAGATTACGAAAATCCTGTTCTTGGATCTTCTTGAATTATGGAATGGTCGGGGCCAGTCCTTAGATCTAAGTATGTATACTTCTAGGCAGTATCTAGACACGCTTGATGGCTTCCTTCACTTGTAACTAGAGAAAAAAGTTCCCTACACGATGAGACTTTAGGCTTAATAGATGAAAGATCAACGCCGCCGTAGATAATATATAGGTGTAACTGACCTAACAATATGATATTAACCGATGCTTAATCTGACCCAAATAAGACAATGATGACGGAATTGGTTTTTTTTATATGTTGAGGTGAAATATGCTGATTATTAATCCAAAATTTGAGTTCCGCTCAACGAGGGAAGAGAAGAAAGGGTGGATTAAAGAGTACTTTTCTTAGTACTTGAGATCAATAGAGCTTTATTTCTAGTATGTACCGACTTCACGAACTGTGGCCCCTCTGGTCGAGCTTTTTCAGAGGTTGGGAGATCTGCCCATTAGTCAACAGTGGCTTTGAAATTTGCTAAAGTCACATGATAAGTTGGAAATTTTCTCCTAGTTGGGTAGTTTGAGAGATAGAGAGAAATGAGTTTTAGGCTCATTAAATGATGTCAAAAGGCTTGTGAAAAGTAGTTAGGGCTCATGACAATTAGCTAGGGCTTAGTAGATCCAGTCGCTAATTCTTTCCGAGGATAAAACATCACTTTATACGTAGTTGAAAGCATTGGTTAGACTTGGAAAAGGGAGGAGATTATTGAATTAGTTATCGAAGACGAAATTATAGGAGAATAAAGTATGGAATTAAATATTGAGCGTAATTTGGAGCAAATGATTCAATTTTGATTCCAATGTTCGAGTCAGGCCCCAGTGATAATTGGGGACATTAGATATGAAAGGTTACGGATGTAATCACTATCTCTCTGGTTGATAAGATCTTTGATGGAAAATTTCATTAATATTCTTCAGGGAGATAAAACAGAATTTCCCCGATGAATTACATACCTGATATCTTCTATTAAACACTGATAGTTGATAATTAGATGTAACCTGATATTGGGTCGTGCGAATACCATATATTTATTGCAGCCAAAAATCACTCTTTTTATATAGCCACTATTTCAGCTACTTTGACTGCTATTTACTCTTAAATAGTTCTACATTTAGCTAGCCCAATTCATTAGCCATTACTTAAACCATCGCCAAATAACACTCAGCGTCTTTTCTATACATTTTTGTCCCTTACAAATCCTACTATCAAAATATTGCTTATGAATTTCTTAATATTATAACAATGAACTAATATAAACCTTCTATGTTTGAAACAACACACTGTTGTTCGCCTTGCTTCAATTCAACCAATTCCCCAATAAGAACGGCTTCTTCACCTTCGTCCTTCAAGTTCTTCAAAACCTCAGCGACCTTTTCTTCTTCAACAATCAAAACCATTCCAATACCCATGTTAAATGTCTTCAAGATGTCTTCGTAAGGCACATTTCCTTGCTTTCCGAACCATTTGAAGATTTCAGGCACTTCCCAGGTGTTCATGTCAACCTTTGCTTGAATACCCTTTGGTAAGGCTCTTGGGATGTTCTCGACTAAACCACCACCAGTGATGTGTGCTAATCCCAACAATAAGTCGTCGTTAATGGACTTCAAGAATTGCTTGACGTAAATTTTAGTTGGAACTAAGATTTCCTCTCCAATGGTCTTACCCTTGGTTGACCATGGAGCAGGCGAGTGGTAGTCAAAGTCTTTAGAGGCTTCGATGATATGACGAACCAATGAGAAACCGTTGGAGTGAATACCATCGGATTTCACACCAATCAATTTGTTACCCGCAGACATGCTACTGATCTTTGGCAAAATCTTGGATTTGGAAACAGCACCGACAGCGGTACCGTTGGTGTCGTAATGGCCAGCATCATACATACCAGGCATTTCAGAGGTTTCTCCTCCGACCAAAGCACAACCGGCTTGGATACATCCATCAGCAACACCGCCAACGAACTTGGAAGCCACTTCGATATCCAATTTTCCAGTAGCAAAGTAGTCCAAGAAAATCAAAGGTTCGGCACCTTGAACAACCAAATCATTAACATTCATGGCTACTAAATCAATACCTACGGTATCGTGAATGTTCATGATTTGAGCAACTCTCAACTTGGTTCCAACACCATCAGTGGCAGCGACCAACAAGGTGTCATCGACATCATAACCGGCCTTCTTCAAGTCGAATAAACCACCAAATCCTCCAATGTCGGAGTCTGCACCAGGTCTAGCAGTCGACTTGACCTTGGCTTTAATTTGTTCAACTAACAAGTTACCGTTATCGACAGAAACACCTGCTTCGGCATAAGTAACACCGCCAGATTTCTTTTCCACATTGGCAGCATCACGGAAAGCCCTGTGAGCAATATCTTTACGGTTGTACTTTTTGTCGAAGCTAACATGGTCAACACCGACATAAGCTTTATCAACAGCTTCTCTCAAGTTGGAAGCAATTGCTGTAGAAGCAATAACTCTACCACCAGAGGTGACAGTCTTTCCGTCCTTTTGACTGGTTCCAGCATGGAAGATATAAGTATCCTTTGGCAATGAATCCTTGATAGTAATTTCATCTCCCTTGTTGTATGCTTCTGGATATCCTCCAGCAGCCATCACCACGGTAGTAGAAAACATATTTTCCTTGGTCTTGATGTTGACAGAGTCCAATCTGTGTTCAGCACTGGCTAAAAAGACCTCAGCCAAATCAGTATCATCAGATAATAATGGTAAAACAGTTTGAGTTTCTGGATCACCGAATCTAACGTTATATTCCAAAACCTTTGGTTCCTTGTTAGGGGTCAACATTATACCTGTGAATAAAATACCGCACATTGGATATCCATCCTTTCTCATACCATCGATAGTTGGCTTGATAACTTGCTCATCAATCTTCTTCAAGATTTCTGGTGTGGCAATTGGAGCAGGAGCATAAGCACCCATACCTCCAGTGTTCAAACCTTTATCACCATCAGCAATTCTTTTATGATCTTGAGCAGCAGGTAAGTTGAAGAAAGAATAACCATCAGTGATAGTTAAAATACTCAATTCATCACCTTCCAAAAATTCTTCAATGACAATTTCATCACCAGCAGCACCAAAGTTCTTGGCCACCATGATTTCGTTCAAGCCTTGTAAAGCTTCTTCCTTGGTTTCTGGGATTAATACACCCTTACCAGCAGCAATACCATCAGCTTTCAAAACAATCTTATAGTCTACAGTTTCAATATGTTTCTTTGCATCTTCGACGTTGGTGAAGTTCTTAAATCTGGCAGTTGGAATTTGATGTTTGTCCATGAAGACCTTGGAGAAAGCCTTCGAGCCCTCCATAAGAGCAGCCTTTGCGGATGGACCAAATACTGGAATACCAACCTTGGTGAAAACAGTTGTAATTCCGTCGACTAATGGTTGTTCAGGACCTGGGATAACTAAATCAATCTTCTTTTCAACAGCAAACTTTTGCAAAGCATCGAAATGCTTTGGTTCACCAGACAAGTGGTCAACGTTGACAACTTTGGCAACAGATGATGTACCACCGTTACCTGGAGCAACATAAATGGTGTCGACATTTGCTGATTGAGCCAATCTCCATACAATAGCATGTTCTCTACCACCATTACCAATAACAAGAATATTTAATGACATTTTATGAGTCAGCTATGGCTGTCTATGTTAACTATAACTAGAAAGTTAACTATGGATGTTATTTCACCGTTGTTAGTGAGAATATGGTGAGATGAGAACGTTTAAATACGATATGGAAAAATTCTGATGAGCACCAGAAATTTCAATTGACTCGGGATAATTTTGGGTGCGTTTGGAGAATCGATGAAAGGTCTGGAACTAGTAGGGCAAATCGAACGTCAATTAACGTATATCAAGCTAATTGACGCGAATGAAGTATCTGTGGTTTTTGAACAGCACCAGGGTCAGATTGTTTCAACTGCTGGATAATTGATAATTTAGTTGGATTTAATTGCGGTATGGATGTTTTGTAAGTTGAGAGAGAATAAAGACAGGAAGGGAATACAGTTCAGATCCAAGGAGAGATTCAAGAATGTTTAACGGTGAATTGGAAGTAGTTCAACCGAGAAGACGAATAACAGTTTATGGGCCACAGTTAAGAAAGAAAATATATTGCCTATTAAAGTTGGATTGCCTAAAAGGACTCGATTGCCTATAATACAAAGAAGGGTCCTGTATAATTAAACCATTTAAGGGGTCCCAATAAGAACCAATCACTTCAGCTCCAGTATCCAGGAATCAAATGCATCGCCGTGTAATTCTTCACAGATGTTTCCTGGTTCTTGATAGAAATGTTCTTCAAATAGATGCAAAATTCTACGCCAGATTAAGTAATCTTGCATATTTTCTTTTGCAAAACGAGTCAAGAACAGTCCATAAAGACAAAGAGATGAAAAGACGAGGAGTAGATCGAATAATGACAAATAGTTGCAGCTTGTCAGTTCATAAGTTAAGAAAAGCAACCAGTCGGGATGAGTTAAAATTTATGATTAGATATGAAAATGAAAGCTCTATTTACATTGGATATATACAGTTGAGCCGGAAAATGAGACGATGGTACTGGTCATAGTCTATTTTAATGTTTCAAGTTGGAGATTGAAAGGAATTTTTAAAGCGTGATTCGTCAGGATGTGCCCTTGGATAATGATAGAATCTCAGTTGATCTTGTATCCAGTGAACGAATTATAGTATTCTCAATAATCTCTGAACTCATTGTGATATTGGTCATGGTGATATTGTGGCACCCTTATAGTGAATGAACCACAAATCTTGTCATGGAGAATGAATCATTGATCCTTTGATGTGAAAGAATGCTAGGAACTTCTTGAATTCTAGCAACTTCTTGAATAATGAACCAAGAAGCAGATTATCTTGAAAACTAGTTGGTAAATCTAACTATCTGATCCGTGTATCATTATAACACCAGATTACCGAGTAATCCCATTGCTTCATTACACTTAAATGGCCACATCACCTAATCCAACAATTCCCTCAAATTTATAACCTTCATCACTAGGAACTCTGACTTCATTTCCTTCCTGGTTGATAGGAGAATATAAATAGTATGACATCAACGCATTGACCACAGCTCTGGTCTTGGCTTCGGCAATACTTGATCCTACTCCTTCACCCAATTTCTCAGCACCCGAGAAAGCACCAGCAGCATAAATGGCATGTGCAGACAATCTACCAGTTTCTGCAATTAATCTAATTTCAACTGGTTCTGAGAAGTTGAGCTTGTCACATAATCTAACCAATTCTCTTGTTGGCTGACTGAATTGAAACATGTCTTCTAAAGGCAACTTTCTGGATAAAATGTGGTTTTGAATAAAAGTTTTGGTGGCAGCTTCTCCAGAGTGGGTGAACAAACCTCCAACGATGGCTCTGACGGCAGAAGCGTATGCTTGGTACTCATTAGAAACAAACTTGTTGGAGTCCTTGTCGATGGATTTCAATTCTGATTCACTCATCTCATAAACACCAGACTCTTTAACCTCACCCTTGGAGGTATCAGATAAGTATCTCAACTTTCCGTACTTTATGAACTCAGATTCTTGACTTAAATATTTCTCCAACTTTGTTGATTTGTCAGTTTGAATACCCCAAGATTTACCGATTTCATACAAAGTTTCGACACCCATCAAGGAATCGACGGCTACATTGTGGATTGGCATTGGTAATCTTGGATACTTGACTAATAAATGTTCAGACACATAATATGACAATAAGTTTTTACCAAGGGTGTTTAATCCGAAATTGTTAGCCAACCCCTTCTCGTGTATGTGTAAGTTGAGAGCCTGTGATAATGTGGATAACGAGTAGCTTGATGGTAAGCTCAATCTGGAGTATAATGCAACTAATGGTGGTGATTGTTGAGCGGTGGATTCAGGTAATCTATGGGTGAATATGTTGTTCTTGTAACTACCATAGTCTGAGAGCGACTCGTGCTGAGTTTGTAAATTTATTTTGGATCCATGGTAGAACCTTATACCACATCTAACTAATGGTTGTCTTGTTATTAGTCTAGACATTTTGGGTTCTATGTCTTGACTTGCCTATGTCGTTAATCAAACTTTTCACTCGTAGGATTTTCGTTGATGGGAGAAATTTTCAGATTAGTCATGGCTTATGTAATATTGTTTGTATTGGCTGCAAGAAATTAAAAACATAGTGAGGTCAGCCAGGGGGAGACAAGTAGCAGTCGAGGATTCCTTTAAGAAAGAGGGATATGTGTATGAATAGAAATAATTCTAAATGGGATTTCTTGTTCTGTCTAGAATAACTATAAATGGATCTAATTTATCTTAGAGTTATTTTAAATGGAGGCAGAATTTGGGCACCAATAGAAGAAGTCTCCGAAACTAAAAGAAGAGCATTTAACATCTAATGGTACTCTCAACTACTCGGAGAGATATTATGAGTATTCCCAAACTAAGACGATGTGAGATTATCCATTTTCATGGTAAATTATTAATGACTTTATTTGATAAGTTCATGTTGAGCTTTATCATCATAACACTATGGCGAGATCTTAGAATTAAGTTATGGCGTAGTATTTACGAAAAATCCATTGACGTACTCTGTGAAATTCTGGAAATTCTGATGATTCTAACAATTCTGATGATTCTGATGATTCTGATGATTCTAATGATTCTGAGAAAATGCTAGACTTCCTTATTTTTAATTAGAACAAATGAAAGCAGAGGTCTTGGACAACAGTACGTGAATTCAAATTCTGGTTACGTTCATGCTTAGCCGAGTCGCTGCAGAGGTAAACAAGGACTATAATGTCCAGCAGAGGAACTATACTTCATTTATGTTCTGTGGCAGTAATAATTTTAATATTTTTAAAGTTCCTAGTGTTCCTTACATTCTTACTTACCGGAGAACATAAGACTCATAGAGGCTATCCCTCAAGATCTCATGCTTCCCATATAGTGGGCTCTACCATTTAATACACCTAATCTACTCATTCACGTGACATAGTCGTGCACCACCATTTTCCATTCTCAACCAACCAAAAACGTAACAAATTTGATTAGGGAAGACACTACAACTACATAAACAGAGCATCAAAATGGGTCATCACGCTCCAAAGTTAAGTTTTGCAGCTATTGCTACTATGGGATCTGTATTGGTCATATACGCAGCCATAAAATCTCCTTTGAAATATAAGTGGGCCAGTGAAAACAGAGTCTCACCAAAGGCCGATGCTGCCTGGAGAAATGCTGCTCAAAACTGGTTGGAAAACCAAAGCTAAGCAACTATTCAAGCTTGCGCTATGTTAGAATGCAAGGTTATGTGGATTGTGTGTTCCACAAAATTAATTACGATTACGTTCTAGCAAGACTACTTGTCAAACAAGACATATCAACATATTAGTACTGGTAATTTAGTTGATACAAACAGACGATCCACAAACTCATCGTTGATACACACAGAATATCCACTCATAGTGGGTCTACAGATGTCGTGAAACTCATAGTGGGTCTCACCACTCGGTACTTCGCTTGTTCGGTACTTAAAATATGTACTTCGCTCCGCTCAGTAGTCCTTTCAGTACTTAAATATACAATAAGTTATTCATTAGTCTATAAGAGTCTAACCTCTCTTTGTTGTAGTCAACTCGATATCTCTATCTCTTGAATCTTGCAATTTCACCCAGTCAGATTCCAACTTGAGGAAACACCATAACCATCTTCTGAAAATCTCCAAGACTTCGATCACGGCATAGCCAAACGAAAATGCATCGTATCCAAATAAGAACGTCGAGAAAATGTGCAAGTACGATCTTTTGGATTCGTTCAACTCTTCTTGGATGATGAACAATCTCAACACCCAGATGAACCGTAAGTTAACGTCACACCAGATAACAAAATAGTACCATAGATTATTGTAGTACAATTGGTGTTGTGGACGTAAAAATGTGGTTTTCGAATGTTTTTTAAACAACCCATCAAACATCTGAAGTCCCCAATCCATTTTGATGTCCCATACAAGAGAATATGCAGAGTTGATGAAGGAAAATACATACCACCATCTGTTCAAATTGCTGAGAACTCTTACAATCTCTTCCTTTTTGACATCGTCTATAGCTTCGAGGTTATATGAAGTGATTGTTCTTTTGATAAGGAGATTCATCACCAACGGGCCGAGTCCCGAGGCATACTTGACGAAATTCAATAAATGCTGTTTGTTGTGGGTGGTGGAGTATTCCTGCCAACATTGTTTCATACGTATGGCCATTGGGATACAAAATACACTGAATTCAAGGAGCGTATTGTAAGAAATCTCTGCAGAGTAGTAGTAGTTCCAAATGAATAAGGCGAAATCGTTCAATACTTTGGAATACGACATCAAACTATCTGAAATCAAGATATCGTTAGTTCTCATGGTTACTGAGTTGATCTTTCCGAGCAAAATTCTTTTGATGGTGGTATACATTCGAAATTGTCCTTGTGTGTTGGATTTCCTTTTGTAGAACAAGCGATAGAAAAGGTGAAGAAATGCGATCATTGGGAGGAGGTAGAAGATAGGAGTCAAGAAGAAATTGAGCCGAGCACTCTCTCCATTTTTGATATCTCCCAAGATCCTTTGTAACCATTTGAAGACTATCCAACTGGCGGTATTGACTATAACGATGGGTTTGACATTGCTGAAGATACCCTCGAGTAATCTGTGGTTTTCTTTAGAATCAGGAGGAATAGATGCATGGAACTCTCCTGTGGTTTGCGTGAGATGATCCAACAGCGAATAGTTGTGAGGAGAATATGATAAATTCAACAATTGCATTATGTTGATGTTCAAACGAGTACAGCTCCAAACAAGAGAGTACCATAGAATGAGCCCGAGCTGTATGAGAAATAACACTTTGAACGGCACGGGAAAGATGTCGTTGAAGAGCACATGATCAGACTCGGCTTGTTGATCCATGTTAAAGTCTGGAGTTGTTATTTGTGAAGTTTCTCTGTTGCTTGCGACGTGTTTCTGTTGATATATCGAAATCGCAGCTGTGGTTTTTTCAGACTATATGCACACCAACGCGATCTAGAATACGGCTGCAACTCATAGTCTTCCAGAGATACACTCAGAAATGTAGTGGGAAGATATCTGATCAGTGTTAGAGAAGTCAGAAATAAAAATTTCTTCTAATATTCAAGGAATATATTTTAATTGGGTGGCTAACTTATGAATCTGGTGTGATAAATTGTTCGAGCTGACGTATCCTAATCACACAAAGTTACCAGATATCTTTAGTTCTTGGTCTAAACTATCTTTATTAACAAAGGAATGATGAGATTTCCTAGATATTCGTGAGTATATGTGTAAATGTAACGAAAAGCTTAAAAATTCAACCTTAATAGTGATAAGATTCTATTGAACATTGGGGTGGGTAGTGGAAATATTGGATAATCTTGAAAATGTGGATCTCAAGGAAGAGAATGAGATCTCATTAGATCTATTTAAGCCCGACTATCTATAATAAGATTCAATTGATCTAGAATAGCCATGATAAATAAGCTTGTCCTAGAAAATTTCCAGATAAATGGTTTTCTAGAGCCAGTTCGATGAAAATACTAACTAAGTATCGGATATTGTAATGCTTAATGGAATCGAAAACTAATCCTAAGACCCTTCAATATTACAGGTCTTTTAGACTAATATGATAATGAAGTTATTTATCACTAGAAATGTGTCCGACATTTCAAATCTGACAATAACTGAAGTGAATTATTGAGAGAGTTGGATTTTTATTGTACAACGGATCTGTTTTACACTATGATTTTTAATGACTAACGATACCAGTTATAAATGTTGCTTGAATAATATTTCGATCATACTTAATCTCAACATCTCATGTTGGTTCAGATTGTGATAACTACGACTGCAATGCTTCCTGTGATGCTCTTCATTTCATTATATATGAATTGTTAGCAGTCAAATACTATGGAACTTGAAATTCTACAAGTTTTACTTAGCTGGCCATCTCAACTATTTGAGTATCCCTGGAGTGACCCAAACGTTAAATAGCACGTCTCTAGTGAACTCTCTCATTCTGTGAAATTCAATCAGAGCTCAAGATTCAGATCTCACACGAGTAGAAATATTCTACAAGGTATAACGATGCTCATCAGTCGCTTATTAGCGTTGACGAATGTATACGAATTCATGATGTCAATAGATTAGTCTCTCACAGTTATTCTACTCATGATAGGAAAAGTAGCCAGCGAAATTTCAGCAATTTCAGGCCTTATAACATCCCTGTAGTGGATTAACGGAGGCCATATTGTCAATGTTGCTGGCACTTCCAAATTACTGTCCTGGCAATTTTCTAATTTCGAATCTACATCAACTCCTTTTCATAAGTTCTTAAGGCTTCAGACGTGACTTATAAAGACCACGATTTAAATATGTTTTAATCAGAAGTTTTCATGATTAGCATGGAAGCATCACTAGCCAGCAGAACCTAACAAAGAGGAACCGTACTACATTTCAGGGTAGTCCCTAAATCAGAAGAAATATTTATTGAGTATATATAATTCTATGTCGTTAGTTTTGGTTTTAGTCAACTTTGACGTTCTTGAAAGATTAGATTCAGAATTTTCAGTGTGTTTGGCATTGTATCGAATCGGTCATAGTCCTGAATAGGATCCTCCGCTTGGGGCGACATGGTGTCATCACTTAATCTCTACAAGAACGTATTGTTGGTACTTACTGGTTGTTGTAGTTGGTGAGAGAAATATTAATTAAGAAAAATTTTCGGACTTTTATATCGATAAATTGGAAGAAGTTACCCGGATTTAAGACTAGGGCTCATTTGATACTAAGGTGATATGAGGGTCAGAGGTTCATACTAGTAGTAGTATACAAACATGTAGAGAAGTTGATTAGTAACCAATAGAGCCATCTCTATAGAGAGAGATCTAAAGCCTTTCTTTATTTCTCTTTCTCTCTAGAGCTTCTCACTAGATTCTCCTACAAATTACTTAAACTACATCTCTAGACCTCTAGATCTAGATCCTTCTCACTATCCATGATATGTATTACTACTAATCCCTCTTCTTAAAACTCTTTGTCTTTTCCTTTCTAGTGTTCTCTCTTCTTTCAGCCTTGGTCAAGTATCTGAACTTCTTCTTCTTTTGTTTCTTATCCCCAGGTCCTGGTTTGGCAACACCACATACTACGGCATAGTTCTTTGCTCTCTTTATAGAACTATCCAACACTTCCTCGGATTTTTCGATATTCACATTATTTGCTCTGGCCATGGCTTCCAAGTTCGCAGCCTGGTCTCTGACGAGTACAGGGTTATCCAAAGATTCAACTGTGACGGTGGTCTCATCGTCTATAATTGCACTGGATAAAGGTAACAACTCGGTGGATTTGTCCAATGTATAGACTTCTTTGTGGTGGAGGATTCCTTTGAGAGGTTCTTGTATATCTTGTTCCTCTGGTTCTTGATCGCTTTCGGAGTCGGAGTCAGCCATAGCTTTCTTATCGAACCCTGTCCAACCGTCTTCCTTGTCCTCGGCATCGCTGTCGTCGAGATGTGTTATATCTACCATGGTCTTGTTAAACTGTTCAAGTTGGTTTTCCATGTCCTTCTTTCTCTCTTCACGGACCTGTCTTCTTTCCTCGATTCTTCCAAGACGGTCTTGTTCCTTGTTGTATTCCTGGGCCTTCTTTTGTCTTTGAAGCTTTCTTTTATGGAAACCCGTCAAGTACTCCGTTCTAGACTCCTTGTCAAACACCACCTCGGCAACTCTATGCTTCTTGGCTGCTTTCTGGGCATACTTCTTCCCTCCAGTTAAGATTTCTCTATTTCTTCTGCCGGTCATTTCTACTATAGTGTTGTGAATTGGTGGAAAGTCTATGATTATACGATATCTCAGTAATTCAGGTTAATACAATATCTCCGTGAGTCAGCGATAATTCTCGAGAGTCTTTATTAATTCTAGTGGGAATATATCTCTGGTGAGTAGTTGGTCTAAAACGTTATTTATGATTTTATCTCATCGCGAAATTTTCAGACTCAAATTCAATTCACCACAACACTACACCAAATGGACAATATAGATAACGTACGACTCTTCTTGAAGTCGCTAGACTCCAGTGTGGGCCAGCTAGAGGCTTCGGTAGAACCAATATTGAAAAAATCGCTCGACGAACTCGTGGCTAAGAGTGCTGGAACCTCTGACCAGGTGGAAAGAATAAAGCTATACAACAACTTCACATATGTGCTTATATCGGTATTGTTCTCGTACTTGAAGAGTTCGGGAGTAAACACTGACACCCATCCAATCATGAAAGAACTCGCCAGAATCAAAACTTATATGAACAGATTGAAGGACTTAGAGAAGACCTCAGTCAACCAAGAGAACGACGATAAGTTGAATTCTGAACGGGCCAAGGAGTTCTTACAACATACATTAGGAAGTAAGGGGACCGGTGCTGCTGCTCCTACGAAATTGTCGTCTCCTGCGATTAGTTCATCCAACTTTACTGGAACACATACCAAATTTAAAGACGATGAACCGGTGAGAAATACCTCCAAGAGCAGATCCACCACGCCTGTTGATAAAAAGAAAAAGCCAAAGTCTAATAGAATATCGAAACCAAAGAGAAAGTAATGGAGGGATTTAGAGAGATTTAGAGAGAGTTAGAGAGAGTGAGATATCAGGAATGAGAATTACAGAAGAGACAACCGGAGTGAATTTATGGAATTGTCCAAGAAATTGGCCTGGGTAACAGAATTTTCGGAGTATTCTAGGATTAACAAGACAAATACCCGATCATCAAATCGTTAGAAACTAAGCAGATCAATATATGTACAAAAGTCATACTGATCAACACATTGATAGAAAATCATACACTACAAAAGTCATCAATCTGTCTTTGTTCTTTTGATCTAATTGATAAAAATCATATGTTCACCCATACTGCCACCAATCTTGGTTGAGAGATTCAAAATTGAACCGGAACCCATTTCTACCCTCACCACTACATTGGTAGTATTCTCAATGCTTGATCTTACCACCTCTTAACATAACAGTCAAAGACGTCGAGCTCTCTGTACTCACTATTCATTTGTGAGAACTAATAAATATATCTAATTGTACAAAGGTCAACACCTTTATCTACGTAGTCATGATTCATGCGTCTATATTAAAGAATTGAATAATTATTCACTAAGAATTAAAGTATCTTGGATTCAAGATAATGCGTACGTGGATAAGTTGTAAATGCATGGTGTGTAGGAACTTATAAGTCTGGATGTCGTCAGAAAAAGTCTTGAATGTGTAACTTGCAGTTCACTGTAGCAATTTAATGGGGTATTGACGAGACACCTCGAGCTAATAAAAATCTTGGAAAACATGTTCGTCGGAAACGGTTTCTTCTACTAGGAAGTAGACCTGGATGAGTAGACTTGGGAATTTATCATTAAAGTACTTGTAGAAACCGTCTGGTAAAGGAGACATTTGTTCTTGTAAACCTTCAGGCATGTCGTTGTAATGATGGTACTTATTTCTGATGGCTCTCAATAAGTCCATTAGTTTTTCAGTATGGTACTTTCTGTATTTACCCAAGTGGTCCATGAAATAATCATCGAATCGGGAGTGCCAGTCTCCTTTATGTACGGCCATGGCACATTTCTCTAATTTGAGAAGCAACTCACTTGGAGGGTCTCTGCGTTCAATTTCAAAACGGTCGCTAACTTTAAGCAAGAACTCCAAACGTTTCTTACTTGACCAGAAGTATGGATGTTTCAATATCTTGGATGTGCTGGGTCTGGAGCTTGGATTGGAATGGATCATGGTTTCAATAAGATTCGTAGCTTCATACTTGTCATTTGGACATTTTTCATTCAAGAGTAATAAATCATATTCACCCTTGATAATGTTTCCTTCTCTCATATAACGATCCCCAAATGGATGGTATCCACCAGTGAGTATATAAAAGAATACACATCCCAAAGAAAATATATCAATAGATTTGGTCAATCTTTTGCCCGTGGCTGATGTCGACGTACCTGGAGAGTTATTCGACGTGATGGAATGACGAGAAGCGGATCCCACTGATGAAATAGTGTCGAGAGAAATCTCTAACAAGTCATGATTCAATAACAATTCGGGTGCTCGCCAGCCAGATGTACCCAGTGCTGCATGTTGTGTAGTAGCTCTAAAGGACGACTGGTCTGTTTCCAACTTCTTGCACAAACCGAAATCAGATATCAATAACCGTATATCCTTTTCACGGTTGGCAGGTGTTTGTTGCATTTTGGATTGGCTCTTCTTTCCGTCGGCAACAAGAATGTTTTGTGGTTTGATGTCCCGATGAACAATTTTCAAAGAATGTAAATAATGCAATCCACTAACCAATTGGAACAAAACGTTGTTGAGTTTAGGGGCACTAAATCGCAAAGCCTCGGTTGGCTTTTCAACGATATCCTCCAATGAACATAAACATAATTCCAACGCAATGTAGAGAAACTTTTCCGATTCGCTTGATTGCGAACAGAAATACCGAATTACATTTGGATGGTCGTCACTTTCTTGCAACAACCGGACTTCGTGATTGGCAATGTCAAAAAAGTCTAACAACATTCTCTTAACGGCAACAGGTCTGTTTTCAAATGTACCCTGGAAGACCACAGTTCCGTGGGATCCGTAACCCAAAATTCTATCAGAGATGATCAAATTGTTCTCTATCTGTAACTTTTTGATAGAAATTTTCATAGGGGTTGTGATGGTTTGGACAAGGCTTTTGGTAGTTATGACTTCATCTTCTACTTCTTCGTCCTGATCGTCGGCTTCTCCTGTACCGTCGGTATCATTGTCCTTGTTTCTATTTATTTTTCTACCTCCTCTCTTACCACCACGGCTTCCTCTTTTCCGTTTTTTCTTCGTAATTTGTTCTTCGCTATCTGGAATTAACATGTCGACGTCGTCTGTGACAATCTGAATTTTGGCCGTACCTTCCTCAATTGTATCATCTTCATTTTCCAAGGATACGTTTGGCTCAATAATTGTTACTCTCTTTGTTTGAGGCGGAGTCACTGACAGTTCTTCTGAAGTAGTGGAGTCAGAATTAGGCACTTCAGTATCTTTGGAAATAATATCATCTGCCTTTACGTTTTCAATCTCTTCTTCTATAGGAGTCTCGTCATCGAGGCTTTCATTCTCAAACGGTTCTTCCTTGACATCTTTGAAAAGATCTAGACCTCGTCTCACATACTTGTTGGAGCTTCCAAATGTAAGCAAGAACACAACTATTCCTGCAAGAACGACAAGGTCCTCAATTATTCTTCGAACAATTGGAGAAGTGAAGAAATAATATGGAGCATAATCTCTGTCTTGAACACTCTCGCTTGGTTTACTTGGAGTATAGTACGATGGTTGAGAAGATATCTCACTAGAAGAGTCCACTAGTATAAGATCCGAACCCACATGATATGAGTGTTGCTCAGGGAATTTTATTCCATCGATTATTTGATTTGGATTTTTGTTTTCCTCTTTTTCATCCAGTTGCTCGTAGTCTTCGTGTTCGGTCCTGCCGTCGCTGATTCTTTTAATGGAATCTGTATGTTTAATGTTTTCGAAACGGGAGATTGGTTGGTATTGAGACTCACTAGTTAATTGGAATACTTCATGTATGCCAGTAATTAGAGACTCAACTTCAGCATCAGGGCTCGCTGTAAGTCTAAAGTTCTTGATGTAATCAATTTCCACAGGAAGTTCATTCTGCATTTTGTATAAATCAAGTTGAAACTTTGACATTGGAGCACTTTTGATCAAGGTGGGATAGTTGTTGAAACTCATGGCAAACCATTCTTTACCGTTAGCAGTTTTGTTGATGAATACCAAGTCGTTATTAGAGGAGTAGGTCTCATCGTCGATTTGGATTTGTAAATCGTTCAAGACCTTGAGAGGATGAGGTAACATAACATAATCTGTGTTCCTGAGATTTTTAAACACATCAAAGACGCTAACTGCTAGAGATGGCAATTTTGTGATCCATACTGGAGTTCCCAAGTCTTTGTTTATAGCAAGTAATGATTTATCATGAAAAGGAGTGAAATACAATTTATCCAAACTGTGCTGGTTTTGCATGATGAGATCATTGTCGATATTGTTTGGACCCCATTGGGAATATGTAACGTTCCAAACGACACTGGTGTTTGATTTGGAGTAAATTGATAATTCATACGTTGTCTTTCCAATCATGATATTGTCGGAGTCAGCCTCTGGCATGCGTGAGCCCATCTTATAATGCGTGTTAGGAACCGGACAATGACCCTGGTTTCCGAATGAAAATTTGACTTCTCCCAGATGAATGTTTACCGAGTACAATGATGTTTTCCGTGTCCCGGTATATATCTTGTCGTCACCGCTGAGAGAAAAAGGTGATTCTAATACAAGATCTTTGATGCTAGTGGGAAGTTTGTTGAGGCCATATTTTGGAGTGAAGTAGTAAAGAGATCCATCTTGGTAGGGTTCCACAAACCATAAGATATTGGATTGTGAGTTTTCAAAAGTATTGTTAGTTTGAATTTTTACAAGAGGCTCATCAATAGGCAAGGTCCAGAGGAGGGCCCCGCCATTCCGCTCAACTCCGTGCAAGTTGCCGTCGATATCACTGATCAACAATAAATCGGATAGTTTGCAATCGTTGAGATTCCGTATATCAAGAGGAAGAATGTTGGATTTCTTTTGTGGTTTTATCGGTTGTTCTTCTCTAGTCTGGATATCGTGAACATTTGGGGTGGTATCATAATATTGGTAACCTCCTTTCAGGGGAGCGGGATACTTTGTGGTGAGTTTCTCTAGTCGGGCCGATGCTATGACGGATGATACATATAGAATTAGTATACCCAATATGATATAGAACTGACGCATGTTGTAAGATATCAAAATGAGTATAATTAGATATCAAAAAATTAGATATCAAAAATTTTGTCCAACTCCGGCTGCTTTGTATTTATGCTGAGCTTCTACCTGAGATATAATTCTGACTAATTTAGTTCAGTATTTGTTTTGTATGAGTCGTAAGAGAGGAAGTGTTGGAGACGTAAAAGTTTTCTCCTCAAAATGCAACACATGTCGTATATATGTCGTAAATGTCGCATTCCTATAGAATACAACCTTCTAGAACATGAACCTTTTCAAAGAGATTCAGGTGATATTTGCAGAATAGTACATAGTAACAGGCTGTGCCAATAGCTCTCGTTGTACAGTTACTTAACCAAGAAGTCAATTAACTGAATTTTCGATAAGTAAATGAATTTTTATTCCGTTCTCTGTTGCAAGGCTCAGCATAATTAGATAGTAATAATTTCAACTACATTTTTTTATATATTCTGGGAGTGTTTAATTTATTGGTAAAAGCATAGAGCAGCCACGAAACGTTATTATCTATTCTTGCACTAAGGTCGATAAAAGTTGCTGAAATGCCTTTAAAGGAATAAATAGTTATAAACAATTAGTTCAAGAATAAATGAACCATTCGAGATAAATAATAGGAGAGCATCACCTTAAACATTACGGTGAAACTTATCTTAGATAACTAAATCTCATGGTTTAGGTGATGTTACAGAACAGACCTGTAAAAACATATCTAGTAGACATGAGAAACCACTAAACATGGTAGTAGAAGGATAATAGCAAGTTTGTATAAGAGTAATAGATGTATAATGGCATCAAGCTTTTAACACCCATTAGACCCATAATTACTATAGATACACTTTGTTATTCAATAGCCATTAACTTAGAGTTGGGACCATATATAGAAGCTGAATGTTCCATATGATAACCTGATAGACTATCATTTACCGACGTCGCCATTAACACACAAAATCTTGCCTTAACAATTAATCAATCATCTTTGAGTTCAAGCTTCATTTCTTCCAAAATATCAGTGGTCCGAAGTTGTCTCTGATCAGCAATCATAGTTACGAGACCAAGAGCAATATCCTTTAGTTCGTTATACTTTTCCAATTGACTGATGTGTCTCTTAACAACTGCTTCTGGATCGACATTACAGTCTAGTTCGTGGATTAGAACGGAACATTGATTCTTGATATCATTTAGATGTTGTTCCTTCAAGATACTTTGTTGCAAGATGAAATCCGAAGAAGTTATTCGAGGATTCTGGTCTTCTAAATCCACACAAACGGATATTGAGTCAACTTGATGCGACCGGGGGGTATTATTTACAGTGGGTTGGTTGTTTGATGAAGATGATAGGTCTGACAAGCTTGAGGGTAATATGGTTGCTGGAGATGGTAAACTCGATGGTAATTTTTCAGAAGTTTTTCTGGTGGGTTTTAAAGGACTTGATGTTATAGTGGTTGGTGTTGGGCCACAGTTATGATAGGTGCTTGGTAGAGGGTCTGGTAGAGGTTGGGTTCCTTCTTCTTGTTTGATCTTGCTCGATTGAAGCATTTACTATTGTGAGAAAGAGAGATTATTGGTCCAAAAAAATTTGCAAACGATTCTGTATCTGCAAATTTTGTATGGGATCTTGCAGATAAACGTTCGCACTGACAGTTTCCCAAACAGTAAATCTCAATAGCAAAGTTGAAGAAAGACACAGTGACAATTGGGGGACGAGATTCTTTGCATTTTGTAGAGTCATGCGGTTGCTTTGAATTCTGTAGTCTATATTTTCCCTGTTTTGCTTATTGCTTGTTGATGAATCTCATCGGGATCGTACCCTTAAATGTACAGACCCTTAAATGTTAGATGACATCATCGAATCTCGGATTTAGAGATCGGCAATTGCGACTATATTTCCAAATGCGGAATTCTTCTATAAAATGGAATATTTCTACTAGGTTGGCCTAGAGTACACGCGATGTTTAGTATTGTGCAAAAGTTCCTGTTGGATACCATACGGGTCCTTGGAGGCAGGGTGTGCTGCGAGATGGATGTCTTGAACGGCCGGTATAGGTTTGGGGTCGGAGTCTAAAGTCGCGTATGCCGGAGCTGAATCTTGAGGTCCATTTGGCAGTGGCTGCGAATTCTTGAAGTAACCTTCATATAATGCAAATGAGTCGCTATTCATCAAGTCAGCTGAGATTTTTCTCGATGATGGGGTTAGTGCTTCTATTGATGCCTCCAAGAGTTGGGCCTTATTATTTTGGGGGTTGAGATATGGCGGGATTCCGTCTTGAACGGTTCCACTACTTCGTCTACTTCTTGGTAGGAGCATGTTTGAGGCAGTTGAAAAGGTACCACTAGGTACGCGTGAATGGGATTGCAAAGCTGGTGAAATACTTCGAGAAATGGGTTGTGACTGAGATGCTAATGGGGCATATGATTTTGGTGATATTTGTGTAGAAGCACTTGCTGGTGTCACAGCAAAAATCTGGTTCGAATTACTACTGCCCAGCACATTCCTTGACGTTGTTGATGATCGGCTTTTTCCTGTGCCACTTCTTTTCCTTCCCCTCTGTGGTTTTGTATTTGCTATTGTAAAAAGAGTTTTCAAAACCGTAGCAATGAACGTCGTTACCGTATTCAAAAGGCCTACATTGATGATATTCTCATCGCCCAGGCCTAATTGCAAAAGATGTTGATGCAAAGTCGATATTCCTCGTATTCTGCGTGGCGTATACCTCTTCAAAATAGGTTCTATGAAGTCGTACTCCAACTGACGGAGGTTTCCCACTCTCTGAAGAACCATTGAGTTGACTTTTTCAATATTTCCGGGGCCATAGAAAAGCCAGATTTTCAAGCCATCGCTAATCAAATCAAACGACGACCTCAGTGATTGACTTATTATAGTATAATTAAGAAACTGGAGTACAATAAAGTACATCCAATAATTCAAAAGGTACTTAAATGTGGTATCACTCACGGGAGGAGTCGATTCAAAACTTTTGATAGTAAATGCAAGGGGAAGGACGTATGTTAGTATTGACGAAGCGATTTTTAAAAGGATTGTCAACATGTTGTGGTTTATTTATGGTTGAAGTGATATAATTGAAGATAGCCTGCTTTCTTCTTTAAATTCTGATAATGTAAAGTGGAAGTGAACAATAATTATGAATCAAATCTCTTAATACGACTAGTACGTTTTTCAGTGATCCTTTGGGATATTCTTGTGGTTCCTGATTATAGATTCTTTTAATTCCGGATTCTTTTTATTATAGATTCTTTTGATAATAAATCTTGGGATTCTTGATTCTTGGGATATTCTTGCCTAATTCTTATTTCTCACTAACTCTTGTGAGTCTCCTTAATTCCTAGGCTAATTCTAAACGTGGTAGCTGAATTCAGTGATAATTCTCCAATTTTAGAGGCTGTGAGCTAAAAAATTCAATGGATAACTTAATTATCGCTCAAGTATTGTATATCTCCGCTGATATTTAGTCTATCTTATATGGACAATTCGTATAGTTCAATTCCAAACGGTGTGAACCCTTACCGCAGTTACCTACACCTTGAGAAAGTCATCAATATTTATAAGCGCTTATAGAACTTGAATGGTTACACAAAACCAAAAATGTTCCGAGATGAAAATTGACAATTCTTAAGTTTCGGACCGATATATGTTGGTGTTTTCATCGAGGAATTGAATAGCCATAATGACGGTGAACATCTCCGTTATACCACCTGTGATTGTTACCACCAGCCAGGCGTGAGACGGGTCTGGCGGATCCTTTTCAAAGTGTATTGTGTGGGTTGCTTTTGTACGTTGCTATACACACACTTGAATTCTCAAAAGGGACTGAATTATGACGTATTTATCCATCCCCGTTAGGCAAACAACCGCACGAGAAAGAAACTCAAATTTATACGAATAGTTCTAGAATTAGCTCCTATATCCTCAAACATTACTGTAATGGATTAAAATGTCCAGTAAGAGAATTCTCTTACTAGTCAATATACCAGTAGAATACACGAGGAGTCGCTAACAAACACAATATTTCATAGGGAGAGTCACTAACCAACACATTCTACTAAGTCCAATACCGAGATATTCTAATAAGTAATTATGTTAAGTTTTGTCTCTATTTGCTGGATGTTATTTCTGTTTCCATATTTGTCTCTCCTGTTTGACCCTATTTTTGGATGCAATTTTCGTCTTAGAACCATCAAATATTCTTCTCTAAATTCCTTTTTTAAAGGACTAGTTACATTTTCCGGAAAGCGTTTATTGTCGTAAATTTTGCTCCATCTGACATCACGGATACGTTTCTAGAGGAATCGTCTTTTAACTAATCTCGTTAAGAGCTAATGACGCAATGATTCGGCAGTTTTATGCGGAAATGTTCACTGTAGTTCACAAAGGAGCGAACTCTGAAACTCACATATGGAAATCTGTAAATTGTGAATGTAACAGAGAAATGTGACAGAAGTTACCAAGAACGAAATAGCTCTACCATTGTCATAATATCAGTGTATTTTATATACACTCTAGTCGGCCTTGGTCGGCTCTAATAGTCTACAATATATATTGTGGGCGTGTCCGTTCCAATATCAACGTTTCATATTGTCAACCAGCTTAGTTCATTTCTAGCCATATTCTGTTGGACCTACATCGTGCTACTGAATATTTCATGCATGTTCTTTATTAGTACAATTAACAATTTAAAATAATGAATAGTTCGCTTTAGACTTTCTATTTGAGAGACTTATGGATCATAGTTATCTCATAGATAGCTCATAAATCATAGTTAACTCATAATATTAGTCGGCTCATAAATAGAAGTCAGATCATAAATAAAATTAACTCTTAAACCATATTCAACTCATAATTCATAGTTAACTAGTCTATATTCAACCTCTCTCGTAACCCGTCAAGTTTCATCTGTGTTATTTTGACAATTTCTCGAATCTCTTGATCGGAATATTTGTCATTGGTCTGCATATCGTGTTGAGGCTCGATATTGATTTGGTTGTCGCTTCTCTCTTTAACCCAATTCCAGAGCGATATCTCATTTTCCATTCGTAACTGTTTGTTAGCGAGATTCGATTCCATACTTGGAATTAACAAATATTTCTCGTTGTTGATCTTGATTTTTGCAACATATGCATCTGATGGAACCATCTGCACGTAAGAACCGTTACCACCTCTTCCAAATATCATGTTATTGAGTCGGAACATTAAAAATACCACTAACAAAGTTATGATCCCACCCACTGTAGTCTCTCCAATAAATGGAATAGGTACAAGTTTGCCGATCAGCGACAACAAGGCCATAATCTCTTGTGGTATTGATTTATCTTGTGGCGTGGCAGCTTCTGTTTTCTCTTCTTGTTTCTTCAGAATTGTACTCTTACGACTTCTGGACTTCTTTTTTTTCAGCTTAGATGTAGACTTGCCAGCGCCGCTATCTCCCGCGGAAACCATCTCGTTCAACGTTTCAAGCATGATCTTCATGGATTCTTTTTGGCCGTCAATAGATCCCTTTTCAATAGCTCCTTTGATCCATGATTTGGCTGACCACTCTACCGCAGTTACAACATATATCTTGGTAGAGTTATTTGGTCCCCAACTCAAATATATCTTCGTGTTCACTTTGAACGAAGACCCACTGGGAACATCCGGCGTCTGCGTTACTTCCTCTACCAATATGAATTTGTCCATTTGATACTCTATCAACTTATCTTCGATTAAGCATTTGGTCTGTTTGGGCCCAATTGGTCCACTCAACGGTTTGATATACGAATAGGTTCGTTCCTTGTTCTTAGTAGATAGTCCTTCGATTTCCAGTTCAGAAATGTCGAAATTCTTTTGCGCTTTAAGAATCTTGATGAAATATGAAGTGTCCGATCCAAATAATATCTGGAATACCGCTCCCAATGGTGCATTGATAGTGTCGTCGCAAATAAACGTGTCTTTGGCCTGCTTCGTGTAGTCTGTTTCCGTAGCCTCGTGGGTCTTGGGTCCAACCATAGGAAACCCATTGAATGTATCACCTCCTTCTTTAGAACTAGTGTCTTTTTTAGATTTTTTGGGGGTGTCTACTCCTCCTTCGCTCTCATCTATTGAGTATCCACCGTCGCTGTTGTATCCATCGTCACTGCTTATAGATACCCCCGAATGGTCATGATTGTTTGTTTTTGAACTCTTTGTGTCTCGATCAATTATATCTTCGTCCAGCCCAATATCCTCGACATCATCGTCAGAATCCTCTTCAGAACCGGAATAATATTCTTCCAGGAAACGTTCGCGACTGACTGATTTACCATTGGATTTCGAGCCTGCTCTTGAACGCTTGGGGAGACGGCCGTCGATATCAGTACCTTCCAGTAAAACACGGTGCCACACAGTCGTAATTAGATTGAAGACAGAATCACGACTCAAGAATGTCGCAAAAACAAACTTATGATGCAAAGTACGGATGATAATCCCGTTTGGAAACAACACCGCCGTCGATTTCTTCTCTATCTGTATGACTTCTTGAAGGGGAATGGTGAGGTTCGTCACCCATCCAAGAATATTAGACTTGAAACAAATGTAATGACCAAGTATATACATCCGTCCCTGGACAAGAATATCTCGGGATAATGCACATGAACAATCGTCGATCAACTTATCAGACAGAGGGATTTTCTTGAATATATGGTGAACTTCTTTGTTTCTCTTTTGTGATGCAAATGTGATTTTAGAGTAATCAACGATTTCATTGAGTTCTTCGTTTTCTGAGTCGTCGGATTCCAATTCACTCGATTCACTAACCTCGCCGCCATCAACGCTGCCTCTCTTGAATTCGTTCATTGTGCTCTTTACCTTCAGTAATTCGGATGTGCTCTCGTTGGCACTCAGGTTCAATTTACTCAAGTTAACATTGGAATTTCCGACAGATCTACGATGCACTCGTTTGGTCTCGCCACTGCCGGAAACTGCTAATTGATTATTTAGTGGAAGTTGTCTGTTGACGACATCTGGGCTCAAACTTCTCTTGATTTCGTTTACATTCTCGGTAGAATGGTTTGGAGAGATCATCAATCTTCTGTTAATTGATTCTGACCGTCTAATCGCACTACTAGCACTACCTCCACTTGGAGAAGTCATCAGAGCTCGGTCAAGACTCTTGACCCCGTTCTTCTTCTCAAAAACGTGAAGGGACAAATCTCCTTGCCCCATTGAATTCAAAGGCGATTCACGAACAGATTCAAATTGGATATTTGAAGTTGGTGCTGGCGATAAACTTGGTTGTCTCTCGTCAATAGTGGTATCTGATTTATTGGTACCGACGTCGACGGTTATCTTCGACCCCGTCTCCTCTTCTTGGTCGTCGTTGATAGAGCTCTTAGAACTGGCGAACTTTGCTGGTTTCAATAAAAAGTCAAGTTTGCTTGAAAAGGAATGTTCCTTCTTTTTGGGATTTTCATCAGTGTTGTGGTCGAGATTAGACGACTGGTCATGTGAGTGTTCATTGTTGCTGTCCATAGAAGTTAGCGTCGTGTTGACGGCATTATGAGCCGCGCTAAGTATCGATGACAAGAAGCCACTGGAATCTGACTTCGTACGTTTAGGCGCTTGTTCCGGCTCAGGGGCCGCAATTTCCAGCTCAGGAGTGTTTGCGTCGATATTATTGGGGAGGTTGGAGTCTACTTTGAAAACATGGTTCTGAGAATTCATTGTAGAGCTCCGAGTAGATCTTCTCTTTATAGACGTGCTTTCTGTCAGTGATCTGGGTTTTATTGTTGGTAATGATCTGCTCACTGGTAGTGCCGGCTGGGCTGTAGACAGTGATTTTGTCGATGCAGTTTTAGAAGTATCTTGCGAACCATTAGAACCGCCATTTTCCTTTCTAATATCGTGCAGTACGGTAACCATTGATAGCTCAAGCTCACTAAATTACACCTAGAAATAGAAGTGTAGTTGTTCAAAGATCCCCAGCTCACGTAAATGAATATTCGAGCGCGATCAGAAAATCATTTTATGTTTCATTGCAATTTCAATTGCTGTGCTAAACTCCCCCCAGGCCCCCGCTAAGAAAGCCCCGCTAAGAGGGCCAGTTAATTCTAGCTTATTCTAGCTTGGCGATACCCATAAATTTAGCAAATTTAACTATTGGGGAGTATTTGTTTATTGCTTGCTATGCAAGTCAGCCAAAAGCTCGGTGAATGTGCGGGATACCGGAAAACTCACAACTTACAATGGGTCTTGCTAGCTACGAGAATATTAGCGGACCCCAAGGAGCTCCGTGACAACTACAAATCTCGAAACTCTACAAAAGGGGTTTTATAGGGGTACGGGGTTTTAGAAACATTTCTAATTTTCATTTTTCGGACTCCTGACATTTTTCCTGGTGTCATTTTCCCACTACATATTTGCGACTCAAAATGCGACACGACTGCAAAATAGATATTTTATTCGAAATAGAAAAGTAACGTAGAAGAAGTAAAAGAAAAAGAATTCTAATTTTGAAGTTGCTTAAACAACAAGAGGAGCGAACAAGGCTTCGGTTTGTTCGGTCAATTTGAGGTTGGCATCGAAGTCAACAGCAAAGACGGAAACAGATGATTGACAGTTTGTGTGTTCGACAATGGTGTTTTCCGATGGCAAGTTACAGTCACCGTTGTTACAGATAGCAATACCAGGATAGGTGGCGGCTTTCCAGTAGAAACTGTTGGAGGTGGCGTTGTAGTTCAAGTCTGGAGCAGAAGCATTGTCACCAGTCAATCTGGTTCTTCTGAAGACTGGGTTAATACACTTATCGTCAACAGATTGGTAACCAACCTTAGGGAAGTTGATGTTGATACCAACACCTAATGGCAAGGCTCTTTCGTTGTCACCTTGGTTCTTAAAGACAGTTTGAACGATTTCAACAACCTTTCCGGCGTAGATGGTGGATGGAGCCAAATTGTCGTTCAAGTTAAGATCATCCTTGAAGAAAGAGTTGTTAGAGTTGGAACCGGAGAAAGCAATAGCAGGTAACCCTCTGAATACAGAAGTGTAAGTAGCACCCATAGTACCAGAAAGAGTGAACAAACCTGGAGACATGTTGGTACCTTCATTTGGACCAGAAACGACCAAATCAATGGTAGTGTTCTTACCATCCTTTTTACCAAAGTAAACTGGCAAGACGTATTGCAAGGCGAAAGCGACAGATGATGCTGGAGTACCGTTGAAGTACCAGATGTGGTCATCATCTAATTCGTGACCCCAAGATGGAGAACCAGCCTTGACATAACCAAACTCACCATCGGTTTGTAAAGTGGAAGTGTATGGAATATCAAACTTTCCACCCCAACCAGATCTTTGCGATACTGGAGCGACTAAGTAGACATTGTGGCCAGCTTCCTTTAACTTGTAGTAGGTTGCTCTGATGTTGGTAGCAGAAAACCCGTCATCATTGGTCAACAAGATATTCTGGGCACAAGCAATGGAAGCTAAAAACAAGGATGCAAAGTAGAGAGAGAATTGCATTTTGAACTATTTTCTATGTAGAACAAGAAATAATACCAAGGAATGTCAAGGTATTTATATTGAATATTCATATGGCCAGTCTATTGTTCGCCTCATGGTCGTATGGGCAATTGAACGACGGAACCCCCAATTCTAATCAATCCGCTTTCGTCCATCTAATTGCAACTGGATTACAACCATTATTACCGTCCTATATGCAGACCTATTGATGCTTCAAGCATTTTGCCGTATCCCACGTTCTAACTCAAGGTGAAGGAAGTAGTGTGGGAACTAGATCCACCAATTACTCCGACACTTTAGGAAATACCTCCTACCGGATGTAATCAAACGTGCATAATTTTGGCCGGTAATTATTATGCATTACGGGAGCCTTGCAACCATAAGTTAGTAGAGACTTGTAGAAGGACAAGCGTGCCTTTAATTGTAAACGTGGGAATACAAACTGAAGAGCCTTTTTGCGTGGGGGTCTTTTCTCCTTTTTCTCTTTAATATACAATGGCCCTAGTACTCAAATGTTTGGATCCAGTTTAATTAGATATTACGAACACTTGTTCGAAATTCGCTAAACGTATAATCGGTTAAAATATGACTCCAAGACACGACTTAGAGTGATATGAACACAAACATTCCATAGAGTCAAGAGTATGAATTGACGCATTGGAATACGACTCTACAGTCTACAAATCGACACAAGCACTGCAATATGACACTAGAGTCTAAAATACGACAGAGAATCACAATACGATGCCAGAGTCAAATACTGTCAAAAATGGGTCAGATGATATCAGTCGGCTTTAAATAAATTAGAAAACGTTGCCAATTTATTTATATCTCAGTCTGGCCGGGTTTAGTTAATTATCGCTTGATCCAGACGGATTTTATGTTATTTCCGGTTTCCTGTTTTGTCATTTGACGTATTTCAAATGAAATTGAAAGATTTAAAGATCAACGCCGCAACTAAATTAGACACCTTCCTCCAGGACGATACTAAGGACAAAATGAATCTGGAAGACCAGAAAGTGACTAGTATCAATTCTTTAGCAATGGGTAGTCAATTGAGGTCATTATTAATGAAGTTGATTTACAGAATCATAGTACCATTTAGTAGCACGACATTTCCACGACATTCCCATTACTCCTCGGTTGAAATTCAACGAGACATTGACTTCACCAACTATCTCTTCTACTCCACACGATGGCTATATTCTCATCCTTAGCATCGTTCTTCAGGAGGAACAAGCGGAAATTGTTGATCACGTCAGCATTCACCGTTTCCATATATATTTTAATTGATCAACTAGTTATCAAGAAATTTAGAAACTTTCAAAACTCACTCAGACAGGAACTTATCTTCAAACAACAAATTAAACAAAGATTTATTCAAACACAACTGGATTGTTACTACACGATTTTAGCTTTGCTTCCTGTGTTGAGCTTGCCGATTATTGACCATTTACCTGTCGAGTTAATCACACAGGCCCTTCGCTTAAAGAAGAGTAATCCTGCGCCTGTTAGTAACGTCAACAGTGACTTGACCACGGATAATTTAAACTTACTAGAGAACAACACCAAACCTGAGTCTAAACTCCTGGTCTATGTCAACAAATCAAAAATCGAACTATGGAACTTGTTGAAAATTAAAACCATCACCAGAACCTTGTCGTTGATGTACTCTATCTCAGGACTTTTGTTGATCACAAGATTGCAATTAAACATCTTGGCTAGAAGGTCATACTTGGAGTCAGCTATATTGATGGCAGGTGTCAAGAGTAAAGATACTTCCTCGCAAGTTTCGGCACATGAGAATTACATTATTGAACAATCCTACCTTTCCTTAAGTTGGTGGTTATTGAATAAGGGCTGGCTGAACTTGAATGCGGTGATCGAGCCTCTCGTAATTGCAAGCTTTGAAAAAATTAATCCTAAATCTGAATTGTCAATCAACCAATTTGAATCTATACTATTGAACATCTCCAAAGACTTGGAATATTCTCCTGCACTTATTTCAAACCTTTTTCCATTACACTATGATGATTTAATTGAAACCTTATTGAATACAAATCCAGATTTGATAAGCCATTTGGAGAATCCTGAATCGAATTTGTACAAATTGGTGAATGAAACAAAACTCATTATAAGTACCGGAGAAAATGCTCCTTATTTCCGTCACTTATATCATGAATTAATTGTCAACAACTTGTCCACATTATCGGACCAGTTGATTTTGAGTTTGAACCATGGCTCAACTTCTTTATTGTTATCATCATCGAATCTCAAGGACGAGGAAAAGATTACTGAAATCAATCAAGAATTGGAAACAAAGCTGTTCAAATTAGCGTCGTTTTTGGCCCAATTATCTATTCAGAATTCGATCTTGATTGATAATAATAATTTGAGTGAGAATGACCAAGACTTGGAAGGTTTTATTGATGAATTGAATGACCCAAGGGGCATCATCGGTGACTCAGGAAGAAACGGTGAACTTACTGGTAATGTTTATGTCAATAATATGAATGAGTTGGAGGAATTGGACGATTTTAGTGCTGGTGTTTACTCTAATTATGAGTAGTCTGGGAGAGTGCTGAGATGTGAATTAGCTTAGAGGTGGTCATTTCAGTTATCTATTCAAAGGAAATGATTTTAATGTATATCTCCAAAACAAATGAAATCAACTTAATGATCAGATGATTTCATGATATAACTAAAGCTAATTTAGGATTAAATAGTTTTGACTGTCTCTATGTATCTGTGGTATTCTGGTATATTCAGCTTTGGACTGTTACTATTACCAAAAGTAATATTTTTCAAGGGGTCAATAACTTAAGCTCGTTACTCTTCTACATTTGAACTATATTTAAATCTCATCCTAAATCACGAATAAATGATCATACATATCTATATAATTTTGAATTGTGCTGGTGCAGATAGCCCTAGTGAATGCATGATTGATATTAAATATTAGAAAGCAGTATTTGTTTATGAATAAAATTATGTTTAAAGTCCTTGACTGGCTAGAACAGGAATTTGTTTTAAGTTAAACTCAGTAAAACTGTAATAATTCACAAAATTTCGGTAGTATTAAATACTAAGTTGGTGAAGTATTCAATAATTCAGAAATTGTCGACTTAAGCTCCGCTAATATCATTAATGTTATGTACTAAGAGCGAAGTATTTAGTAACCCCATATATGGTCGTGCGAGTGTCGAATATTTTATAAAAGAATTATATAAATTACATTACATGTTGAATATTGTGGGTTCTCGTTCCTTAAAATACTGGAAACTCGTATATTATCTATTGAGGACTATATCAGGTTCGTGTAGATGCTAAATTATTCAGTATATGCAAAAGTTCGGTCAATATTCCACTAGCTGAATCTACTGATGTTCGTGTACTGCATATAGTATAGGCCCTTAGATAGATTATTTGCAACTGTAAGCACAGAGAGAACCACTCGATTCGTTTGTAGTTATATTAGGGATTTGTTGATTACGGAGATATGAATGACTATTACTCGATAATTTATTGAATAGTTCACTTTGCTCTTAGTTAAGTTGTAAATCACTAAGTTCATCTTGTGCTAAATTCGAAATTCAAAACTCTTTGATAAATTGATACTCATTAATGAGCGTAGCGAAGTATATAAGAGAGATATTCTATAAGTCGCTATTCTCACTAATATCACTAATCCTCACTAGTCCTCATCAATATTATATACTCCGCTCTGTATTCATAGTCTAATTCTCACTACTAAATACTTCCTCTGTATTCTCCTGCACATAGTCGCATTATTAAACCTCAACTGAAAGTGATCCTGTTGGCGTCATTGATACTGAAACCACACCAAATTTATCAACCAAATGTCGTCTCCTAAAGTCATTATTATATCTGCAGATGATGAAAAGTTCCCTGTTGATCCAAAGATTGCCGAAAAGTCGATCTTAATCAAAAACATGATTAATGATTTAAACCCCGACGGTTTACAAGAAGATTTCGAGATACCAACTCCAAACGTCAGAGCTAACGTATTAGCAAAGGTATTGGAATGGTGTGAACATCACAGAAACACTGTTTTCAGTGAAGACGACGATGAAGACGCTAGAAAATCGGCTCCTGTCGAAGAATGGGACAAAAACTTCTTGAAAGTCGACCAAGAAATGCTTTACGAAATTATGTTGGCTGCCAACTACTTGAATATTAGACCATTGTTGGAATCCGGATGCAAGACTGTTGCTGAAATGATCAGAGCAAAGTCTCCTGAAGAATTGAGAAGAGTGTTCAATATTGTGAATGATTTCAGTCCTGAAGAGGAAGCTGCAATTAGAAGAGAAAACGAATGGGCAGAGGATAGATAAATTTCCAATTAGTGTATTCACTAGCCAGGATAAACATCTAGCCAGTATTAATCTCTAGCAACTGGCTAGTCATACCTTCTGTATTCTATTACTTCGATCTATTTTCTAGTGTTACGTATTTATGTTAATCAAGAAATATCTTCTAGAGTCTTGTAGGTATATATTCTAAGGATATTACGTTTAGATGAAACTTTACTCTGAACAATCCAGTTACGAAACACTTCTGATACTCCAGTTAAATGAACACATCTTCTAAATATCCTATAAGCACTTCCCTACATTTCTATAGTTTTAGTTCTCTAGCATTTCTCTTTCAATATGTTCTTTACGTAGTCATAGCAGATTAATCCATAATTAACCAATTCATCATAACTTATTCCAGCGATAACATCCATGCCGCCGAATTCTGTGCTCACACTACCTTGGTGATCTTGGCTGTTAATTTTCTGAGATTATGGCAAAAACTTCACAACCAAAGGAACAATTTGAGCGGTTCTGTTGGCGGACCAAATTAACTTAAATCAGTGAACTAATAGTAGAACGGCGGTCTATATACTCTTTCATAGAATCCCCTACCATTTTTAATAAGGTTTATCCTCAACTGTTAAACTCTGTGGAACGCCTCATAAAGGTGCAAAAATTGAATATGCTGTCCCAAGTTCCAGAAAAAAGTATTGCTTCACAAGGAGGTCAAGTTGATAAGTCGGCGGACTTTGATCCCCAGACTCTAGCTCAAATGGCAAACTATTCTACAGAGGAACTTTCCAGAGTTGAAAAGGGTTTGGCTAAAGAATTCAAATCCATTAGTAGACAATATATCGAGGCCAGATTATCGAGAATTCATAAGCTTATTGAGCAATCAGCACATCTGATCAAAGTGGCATATACTAACGATAAAAATTGGCTAAAAATCTACAACTTTGAAATCGAAACCATCAACAACATCAAAACTAACACCGAGGACTTAATATTAATGAACAGCGGTGTAATCAGAAACAAATACGACCTTCTTAAATCTATCGATGAGTACGAAGAAGAATTGAAAGAAATATTCAAGAATTTACAGAGTCCTTTGGCATTTGATGACACTTTGAAGGTTCTTGAAAGTGGTTCATTACAGACTCAAGAGCTCAGCAAACTTCCATTCTCGTACTTGTTCCAAAACGTCTTCCAACCACATATACAAAACTTACGTAGCATAGTCAACGAAAAGGATTATCAATCGAGGTTACTCTCCCACAACTCCCAGGGTAACTCGGCGATTATCTGGAAACAATACTATCACAACTTGGTCAGGAGGAAACAAGAATTGATAGACAAAACTTCTGATGAATTGAACTCGCTATACAAAGAATACCACCATATAAACCAACAACATGTCAACAAGACTCACTGGAAACACTATTTCAACTCTGTGATTTCTATCAATGACTTGAAACCAACAGCAGAAGGCGAGCCTGTCAATTCCATCAACACCCACAACACAGTCACTTTATTGAGTCACAGTAATGATCCAAGTTATGCAAATCTTGACAACCAATACTTGTTGAACAATAAAATTGAATCTACAGTAACGAAAATAAATATCCTACAGGGTCTTAATAGATTTGACCAGTCTCAAAACAGATCCAAGGATCTAGCACCGAATAGTCGCAAAAGGATAAAGTTGAACTCATGTTTGGGATTGACTGGTGATGAAATCGATTCCGATATTCTGGCATTAAGGCTGGCAATGCCTGAAAAGATCAAACCAAGTTCCCCTGTTCAAGAGACTACCGAAGAAAAAGATATAATACAAGAAGCGGAAGATGTGGATGGCACTGAAATGGAAACTATATATTATAAAGGGACCGAGGTTGATGTTATTGATGATTATAGCGGCGATGACGTAGAAGATGATATGGATTTGGATGAACTGGACGACGTGGATGAGTTTTCTGATGACGATGAAGATGGTGATGATGATGACCAACTGTCTGAAGCAGAAGAAAAAGAAGAAGAAGAAGAAGAAGAAAATATAGAGAAAAAGAATATGAAACTCAAATACAAACAATTATTGGAGACAAATGCTTCCTCATCACGGGTACCAAGTCTTTACCCATCTAGAGCTACGGGATCATCGCCTTTCCCTATCCCTCCTTCATCTGCATCGTTTTTTTTCCCTTCATTACCTCCTTTGGAGAAGTTTCCAAAGTTGGGTGGAGCGTAACATCTTTAATTCTTTCTCTTCTAATGTATATGTGCAGAATAGTATTTATTCTTTTTCCAACAATATACTTGCATTCCTTAAATTAGCTTCCTCCACTGTCACTTCCAATGAATCTATAAACTTGAAAGCTTTGTTGGACCCGTTTGACAAGTTGAACTTATCTTCATTGGAAACGCCGTATTCCTCTGGCTTTTCGGCTAAAATGTACTTGAGCCATTCAAATATGGCTATTATCTTATCATTCATGTCGACCTTGTGAATTAATCTTTTTCCATTAGGAAATCTGATTTGGATTCTTGTGACGGTCGCTCCGTTCTCTGGTTCTACATGGTTGACAGGTTGAATCTTCTCAAACTCAGACAAAACTTCTTCTTCTTCCTCTGGTTTAATAGTAGTTTCCTCTTCACTATCGAGGGAAATTGCTTTATCCACAGATTTCCCATTGGAATCCGCTATGGATTGTTTCATGGCGAATTCGATCTGTTGCTCCTCTGACAATGCGTCAGGATCAAATACTACTTCATGTTTCACCATTGGATTATTTGATCCAGGAACTAATGAGAACTTGGACAAGAACTCTTCGACTTCTTCAACCCATTGATCTACTTGAGGCACTTCGCCATCCTTCCATTTGTGAACTCGTTCTCCAGTCAATGGATCTAAGATCGCTATATGAGGAACTTCTTCCGTCGAATAGAAGTTCAAATAGTTTATTCCATTGCCTGAATCGTTCTGATATTGTAAGAAGATGAAGCTTTCCTTAACAATCGCCTTGACTTTGGAGTTTGACCAGAAATCACGATTCAAAACTTGACAACGAAATTCTGACGAATCTTGTATATTTATTAAGATCCACTTATGCTGTGTTTTCCCCTGCGCTTTTGCAGAGTCTAAGTCGATAATAGACATGATATCAAATGGTGGTCTGAAAAGGTTCGCCAATCGCCTTTGAGTGGACGTCAATTCGTCTTCTCTAGAGCTTATATCACGCCTTCTACGCGAAAGTTCTCTTTCAGGTTCTTCATCGCTGTCTAAAACAATAATGTCGTCATTATTCGTTTCGTGGTAATCGTCATCGGAATCTCCTTCGTCTTCAAAGTCATCGTGGATTTCATTTTCACGGTTGATCATTTGATTGAAAATGCTCGTACCCCTAGTGCCAAAAATGTCTGCTGGCCTTGGTGGTTGTGGATTTCCATAAAACCCACCGCCACTCATTCCCCCAAATGAATCTACCAACGTTTCGTGTCTATGAATATTTGCATCTGCTTCACGTACGTCATCCACCTCTTGTGGACCACCTCCGCCGTATGCTTCTTGTTGCATTCTTTGAGCCATTTCCTCATCGTTTGCATGTGTGTTGGCTGCTTGTGGAGGGTTGGACTCCATATATAATGTGACAGCATATTCAAGATCGCCACCGGTGATTTCTAGGTATTGTCTAGCTACAGTTTCGTCCTCGATACCAGTAACCGCCAAAAATACAGGAATCTGCTCGTCCATAGTAAATTGTGTTAATTATGAGATTTTGTAGTGGTTATTAGATGAAGTGGTTGAAGTAAACGGGTCTTCCCTTGGTGTTGATCTTTTGAAGGAATCACAAAATAGTATGTCGTATAAATGTCGTGTATTAAGTGCGAGGTTGGTGTCGCTAGACATATATTGTGTCGTAAGACACATCTTGTGTCACGAGGTATATTTGATTGTGTTTCAAATATAGAACCAATCGGGCCAAATCCCGAGTTACTAGCAATTCCTACTGTAGTATGATATTTGAGTTCCTTTATGTCATGCTATTGGTAATATTCGGCGCCGGAATTGACTCTAACGTACCCAATTTCTGAAATCTAGACTCTTGGCCAGATTCACATTACATCAGAGCCACAGTCACTAATTCACTAACTATAAAAAACAGAACATTCATGATCAGAGGAGGTGATACGGATGGTTTTGCAACACACTTGTTCTACGGAGAAGTTGGAGATGTTTACACTGTCTGGCTTGAAGAATTCAAGAACTCTCAAAAAACCTCATACATTCTCTATTCTTAGTTATTCTTAGTTCTTCTTATCAGTAAATGTTTATATCACTAAATCTCTACTACTCTTCACTACACAGAACGCTTATAACTAACAAATACTTCGCTACACTCAGTATTAGTTGCTTGCAAAACTCTAAAACATCAGAAATGTCGTTTAGTCGATCTTGACGACATTTCTCCAACTTCGATCCTCCCTTTTCTAGTCCCATCGAGAAATCATTGACAGGTATACTCTAAATAGATCAAACCAACAGAACCCATTTTACGCCAGAAACTTTATTGAAAGTACTCAATAATCTTGTTATAACGTCAAAGAACACTTTTGTTTGTACTTGTGCTAAGTATTGTCATTCTTAAGAACTTTGGAGTGTTGTTGACGGAGAAATCTGGATCTGTCAAACTCAACCGCCACACTAATCAAGACTCCTGGCTAAGCATAAATCAGCAACAAAGGTCACACTACATTAACTTTACCAAATAGGATTAATCTAGGGCTCATCAACTACTGGTATCAGATCAACAGACTGCATCACCAGTCTCATCAAACAATTACAATACCTTTATTGTTTATAGAAATAGTCTATTCTAATAGTGTCAGACTACACAGTTCATTATTTTACGACTTAACTACTTTTACGAATTAACTACACCGTTGAATCATTGTTGTTCCCATCAACATTATCACATTTCCATAGCGTCATCTCATCTAATATTACTTCGAGATCTCCAATAGCATCATCTAATCCAATTTTTGATCATACCAACAGTCTCACACTTAGCGTCGATCATTTCATATTCTCTTGTGATCACCTTTCATCTGCATTTCACGTCATTTTTGATCAATTACGATTCATGCCCCTTTTAACGAACTAATTTATTCCAGTCACAGTTACTTTGCATAAGCATTTTCACAGTCTAAACTCCCAACATCTGTTTGTCATCATATTTTAGCTGATATCCGTTAATCTTTATAGATTTCCCAACGTTTATTTCCTAGCACTTACACGTCATCACTTAACTATAAACACAGATCTAATGGACGAATACGAAAAGTACGACAACGGAGAACTCTTAAGAGAACGATACTTGAAAGTAGCAGACATTAGTGAAGGATCTTATGGCTTGGTATCTGCTGCTAAGGATACTGCTAATGGTAACAGGCTAGTTGCAGTAAAGTTCATTTATCCCGTGGACTACAAGAAACATAAAAATAAGGCATCCAGACCTTCTTCTAGTCCAGCCAAACTTAGATCTTCTGTCGATTCAAAATCAGATTCTCTTGTACCATCTAAAGAATCTATCTTGAAAAGCTTGTACGAAGAAGCTCAGAAAGAAATTAAGATTCATCAAATTCTTGGAATCCATCCTAACATTTCAACATTGTATGACACTTTTGATTCATGTTTAGTTTTGGAATATTGCTCTCGTGGTGATTTGTACGAAGCTATTCAGAATAATAAAGGTCCTTCGACCTCTCAGGATATCAAAGATGTCTTTTTACAAATTTTAAATGCATTGAACTTCTGTCACTCTCACCAAGTTTATCATCGAGACTTGAAGCCCGAAAATATTTTAGTTGCTGACGATTGGTCTATAAAATTATGTGATTGGGGTTTGGCAACGACAACGAAAATCATCTCTAATAAAGATGAATTTGATATTGGTTCGGAAAGATATATGGCTCCAGAACTTTTCGATGCAGAAATTGAAAGCTACGATGCTTCGAAAATTGACTTGTGGTCCATAGGTATCATTCTATTAACTCTTGTATTTCACAAGAATCCATTTCAAGTTGCAAATTATTCTGATAAAAGATTTGCCCAATTCGTTAACAATCGTGAAGCTTTGTTTGATATTTTCTCTACCATGAGTGGAGACATGTTCTCAGTGTTAAGATATTGTCTTAATATTGATCCCCAAAACAGAGACTTGGAGAGCTTAAAATCTGAGGTTGAAAAACTTAAATATTTCACTATGGATGAAGAATACTGGGGTAGTGATTATGAAGAAGAAGAGGAAGTTGAAGATGAGTTTATTGACTTTGAGGACGATTTCTTCTTCAAAAAGGATCAGAATCTGTCGATATCTCCTGTTAAGAGGCCTGTGGTTATTCCCTCCACTGCCTTTGATAACATTCGTGTTTCTGCGGAAGAAAAGCCGATGGTATCTTCGCCATCTAATACAGAAGGTGAATCTATTGACTCGAGAATGTTCAGGGATGATGTGCTCAAAGATGAAATCCTGGTTCCTCACAATCACAGAGCGGATGCTTTATTATCTTCCAACACCAATTTGAAACCTATTCCAATAAGCGGTATGAAATTTGCCAGGAATAATCGTAAACCGTTCAATCTTGCGTCTTTCAACCAGTCTTCTCATACCAATGGAAGGGTTAGTTTCAACAAATTCAATCGTGAAGATTTCTTCACTCCCAAGTCCGTTTTCAACCATTATATGGATAAGTATGGGGAACAGAAACAAGGAAATGCATTGAACCTGAACATCAAGCATCATCATCACCACCATCACCACAATTCATCAAACACCCCAGATTGGAAGCGTAATGGTCGAAATGGTAGGTCATGGAAGAAGAATTACAAGAAAAACAAACAGCCCAATAGAAATGGTCGCCCATATCAAAATGGCGAACATTCTCATGGCCAATTGAATGAACATACTTATGTTGGTAACAGACGTAAGTCGCGACTGTACTCTTTGTCGAAAACTGGAAAGCCAATCAATACACTTGGGAATTCTCTTACCAACCCCCACTTTCAATTGGCTCATTCCAATGCAGCTCATCTAGGTGTATGTGGAAGTTCAACCGGCAAGTATATTCCACCGTATTTGAGGTCGCCAATTTACACCAAGTCGCCGGTTATTGAACCTTTAACAGAAGAGCTTGATAACATGACATTAAATAATGACTACGATGAAGTATTCCATTTGGAAGATGATTTTGAGTTAGGAGGACCTCATTCAAAAGATGAAGGGTCAATAGCACAAGACTCTTTCAAGAAGCAAGGATTCAGAAGCAACACTGGCACGCCAGACTCCATTTTCAATGACTACAATGGGTCGAAATCTGCACATCGCAATATTGTCACAGAAAGCACTCCATTCGGTAGTGGTAGAAGGCATTCTACAGCGGCCCCGATGATCAAGAGACCAATTTCAGTGGGAACTAGCATAGGATTGGAAAACACATCCTTGTTGTCATCATCAGTAAATTCGGCCGGGGTTAAATATGTACCTCCTTTCAGAAGAGGGTCCCAACCGTCAAACATGTACGCAAAAGCAAAACCTACGGAAAGAAAACCTACCGAGGATAGTTTCATCAACGGCAAGCTCGTCTCGTATCCACTCTCCGAATTGAACAACTTCGCCCCCAACTCGGTCCCTTCAGGAGGAGACTGGTTTTCCTTCAAGAAGGACTGGAGTGATTACGATTAGTTTCTATCCTAGTATCTTATAACATATCTAAGTGTTGAAAAAATTTTGCATTAAGTTAAGAGCTAAGTTTCTCTCTGAGTGAGTTCCAATATGTAGTTTTTATTCTTTTCTGAAGGAATTGTTCTATCCATAGTTGCGTCAGAATCTCTTCTAAAGTGAAAAATAGCAGAGGCATCCTTAGTGCCAAATTTCTTTACTAGTTTCGAATAAAAGAGTCCACATGCATTACATAAACTTCTAGAGCCATTTGGACCTTTTCTCCACTCTGGTGTATCTTTGATTGTGCAATGGGAGCAAATTGAAGCAACTTTTTTAGGCAACTTTGGCTCTTTTTTCGCAACAATTACACGTTTTTGCAGTGCAGACTGGGAAGTTCTTAGAGATTTTAGAGATGTTTTCAGTGAACTCTTACGAGAAGACACTTTGGAACGGATCTTGCGTGGAACCATACTCATAGGGTGTTCAGGCATACCAGGAAGTTTCAAAAGTCCGTTTTTATGATTCCTGGTCTCTTTCAATTTGCTCAAGACATGTGAGAGTCTATACATCCCTCGAGATATGTTTGCACACATATCAGGCGGAATCTCAGATACAAACCTTCTAAAATCCTCTCTTGTTGACCATGTACTGTTGGAGGCAACCAATACATCTTTTTCTGGAGAAATACTCAAGTTGTAGCACTTTGTGAATTGTACCTTCATTTTTCTCAAGCATTCAAAGAGGTTTTCTGACGTAGAGAAGAAATGAACTAAAAATTCAAAGTATTCTTGCTGGGAATCGCGAGGGCGAAGTAGCATAGAAGGAAACCGAAGAGGTCTAGATAGAATACGATCATTGGCCAAAGCAGATTGTGGCAGGATACTAATTGGTTGCGGACGGGCCCAGTAATTCTTTCTCTCAATATTGTTTAGCAACTGTTGGAACGATGGTAAAGATACCGTGTCCCTTTGATCAGGTTTCTTGTCTTTATATAGCATTGGTAGGTGTTGAAGTTTAGCAAAATAAAATGTCTTAAACTCTTCCTTATAAATAGGCCTGAGATTTTTCATCTGCTTAGAATTTATTAATTTATTCTGTTTTGATTATAGAATTTAACTCTATTCTTTTAGAATATTTAGTTATGTTCTGCCAATTAGCATATAATGCAATAAATATAGAGAGTTTGGCTATCCACTAGATAGACTGTTCCTCTAGCCTTCTTCAGTACTTTGATCGTTTCTGTGGCATTTCGCAGCCAAATATTGCGATCCTAAGTTTTTTCAGCTGATTAGTCAACCACTATAGTTACTAAAGAAAAGGTTGATAGGGGTACTAAAAAATGTATAGGGTTAGTGAACGAAGCTACTAATTTATACGAAGTGCTATTTTTCAACATATTTGCAGAAGTTTTGTCAAAATTGTTAATACTAATAATTAAAATTTTCTATGAGTATCTTTAAATATATTAGTTAAGCCAAGTAGTGTGAACATGTTAAATAGATCAGAAGCCAGAGAGCTAGAAAAGAGCAGGAATAAAAGAGCACCCAATGGAGAGCACAAAACAGTGAAAGTCCAAGAAAGTCATAGCACTTCCCAGAGATTATTAAATCAAGAAGTCTAATTTCAATTATATAATTACTATCACAGAATTGCAACAATTACTCTGTGAAACTAGAATATTACAAGGTTAATATCACAAAATCTATCGCTGAGTATATTAATAATGGGTGGTGTTTTTAGTGATGTGAAATACTACAATATGATGTGAAAAATGACATCATGCATGTTCACTTGCAGCACAGTTTAAATCCGGTGGGATATAGCCGGAAGGACTTAGTATCTCGGGGACAGTTTCATTCCAGCTTAATAAAAACATAAGCAAAAAGCATTCAGAGAGCAATGCCAAACTTTTATTGGACATAATAAGCCGTCTAAATAAACTTTGGCAACAATTCGTACTTGGAATAGACGATTTTCCCAACTAATTAAAGGTTTTATTGAGGAATCCAAATTTTGACTTAGCAGAGAGGAATCTTGCGATTTGTCGAAAGCTGCTTTACCCACCTCAGCCCCAAGAGGACAACCACACTTCAAAATCGATATTAACGGTAAGAGAGATCTATTCAAAAAGATATTGTCCGAGGGAAAGCGAGATGATAATTGATTTAATTTGACACGAATGAAACGGTCTTTTACTAGTATTTTTAATATGACGGCCAGCTAACACAAATAATGGCGGAATAAATAGTGCAAGCTAACAGTAATGACTGATTATGGAATAATGGCGGTAAAGTCTTCTGTCGAGTGGTGGTCTATTGGCTGCAAAAAGGACGTGAGGTGATATGGGTTGTTTCGACTAGTCTCCTAGAAACTCAGTATTATACTTCCAAGATTACTTCACTTTAGCCATTCACTGCGATACATCCACGTCATGTGTAGTCCAGTTTTCCATCCATTTTTGGCTGCTACCGCTAGAAATATCGCCTACGACCGTCCCCTTGCACTGCTACATTGTTTTGATCTCAGCTGACGACTCTCGTGTAGCTAAGCCAACAACCACGTCGCCTCTTTGGTTCCAATATACATAAATCTGCCTATGAAATCATTTTATGGGAGAAGTAACTAGAAGAACTAGAAGACCTGGAAGAACTAATGCGGCAAAATGTAAATCTAAAAGTGTCTGCCAAATGTTGACAAACTTTGGACGAGCGTATTTATCTTGTTTATATAAGCAGGTTTTGAATACGAAGAGGTACCGAGTGGTACCTGCCCGCTACATGAAGGTAGTCAAAATCAGTGCCAGCCCAGGGCCTGCCCAGGGCAATCGTGTCCTGTGACTACTCTGGGTACCGGACTACGATATGTGCAGTTAGCCTCACAGGTCTATTGTCTACCAAATCTACTCTTATATTTATTTCATATTAACTCGCCAGAAGTAGTAATTTGTGCAGCTAGTGTATGAAGCACTGAACCAAAAATGAGCCCCACCTTGAGAGACGAGCAGGTGGTGAAAGGTCATAATAGTATTCTCTCAGTTACAAGACAAATGGTGTGTAAATATATTAAACATTCAGCGACCTCTTTCGAGCTTACTAGTGAACATGTGGGAGCGTATAGGTTATTTCCGTGTAGGTGATTTCCGTGTGGTGTATTTCCACCGATATTAATCCATTGGTATGCTGATATTTGCGAGGATCTAGATTTATTCGATGGCCCTTTCCAGCAACCGAGAGCTATATGCAGTTAATAGACTGATCCGAAACAAGATAAACATTCGTCAAACAGATCTGCAACTAGAACCAAGCAACAGAGCGGTGATGATCTTTTACTAAGATGATAAGAACCTAGTGTATATAAACTGGTATCGCTATATGTTACCAATGTTATCGACCAATGGCACCAGGGAAAAATTTAATGGAGCTTACCCGTTAGACGGAGCAAACAATTTTGAAGTGATCTTTACAGAAAATAAACAATCAGAGTCTGGTGATATTAACCAGAGTCTAGAGATATTAATCATAGTCTAGAGATATTAATCAGATCTAGAAATACTAATCAGAATTTAGAAATACTAATCAGAATTTAGAAATACTAATCAGATCTAGACATGCTAAACCAAGTAGAACATTCTATATAGGAACTAGTCTTCCCCACCTATATAACCTCGGACAGCTATAAAGTGGCTGGTAGCGTAGATCTGTGCCTGAACCAGGACCATAACATTCAATTTTGTGTTTGTTTTATAATCGAAATCTGAAACAAATTCGAAAATGCACTCAATTTTAAAACAAAGTATTTAAGCATTAAGCGTCCCACCACATCAAACAAGTTTCATTTGTGAATTGCTCTCTGTAACAGATCATACAGGTTGGAATTACGAGTACCTGACCTAAACAAATCACCCACTACAGAATTGAGAATTCACCCTAGGGAACCGGGAAATCTCTGTATCTCGAGGTGTTACAAAACAGAACGTTGGTATTTCCAGACACTTAGTTGAAATCCGTCGCTCAATCACTTGCTCAATCACTTAGATACTCGATAGCTTCCTATATTGGTCTTCACCGTACATTCCTACGTTAGCTAGCAATACGATAGCTTGATTCCTCATATACAATATCTAGCTAGCTAGTTCAGAGCTTGCAAGTTATCCTTGCTTGCTCGGCCCGCTATTTTAACATAGCACATTAGCTCATTAGCTCAATACGTTCATTACTACATTCGTCCATTAGGTCCGATCTCTCACATACATTAACTCACATCAATTGTCACTCGCTTCCCACATTCAAACATCTCTAACATGGCTTTAGAACCCGAAGTAAAGGAATCCTTACGCTTGATTGAAGATCTCAAATTCTTTCTTGCTACGGCCCCTGCAAATTGGCAAGATAACCAAGTCATTCGAAGGTATTATCTAAACCACGACGAAGGATTCGTAAGTTGCATTTATTGGAATAACCTCTACTTCATAACGGGTACGGATATCGTCCGTTGTATCGTTTACAAATTCGAACACTTTGGAAGAAAGATTATAGATCGAAAGAAGTTCGAAGAAGGGATCTTTTCAGACTTGAGAAACTTAAAATGTGGCACCGACGCTATACTAGAACCTCCCCGGTCGGAGTTTTTGCAATTCTTGTTCAAAAACTCGTGTTTAAGAACTCAAAAGAAGCAAAAGGTGTTTTTTTGGTTCAATGTGGCCCACGATAAACTCATGGCCGATGCTCTCGAACGAGATTTGAAGAAAGAAAAGTTGGGCCAGGCGTCTACAACGTTGCCTATACAAGAGCCTGCGAAATCTTTCAAATATGACGAGAGTTCCAATCTATACACCCAACTAGCTGATCATATCGATAAACAGAGAAAAATCGGCGAACAGGAATCAGCATCTGCAGCCTCAACTGCCCCACCAGCATCTTTAGGATCTTCTTCAACAGTATTGGAAGCATCGGCTGGAGCTCTGCTATCACAAACAGCATCATCTGCACCATCGTCGACAACAGTAATACCACCATCTGTGTCTGGAGCATCCTCCACGCAACCATCCGAGCATCGCATCCTCGATCAAGACGCTCCAACTCAATACAAATCCACTTCTGATTACGAAGACGACTTTCCCCTTGACTACTTTGATCACAACCTAAACCCAGAGGAATATATCACGCTAGATCCAAACTACCAACCTGGAGGATATCCCAACCTCATGGACGACAATTACGATTTCGATCCGTCTGTATTTATGACGTCCTCAAACCAAGTGGTCTACAACGACGAATACTTGATTGAACAGACTCAACCTCTCAAAACTCCTCTTCCTCCATTATCGGGAATTCCTCTAAAATCAGCAAAGAACGGAGGGTTTCCTGACGATTTCTTTACATTCCAACCTCCTTCTGCAAAATTCCAATCGTTCCCTCAAACATTTCCACAATCAGCAAAGTTTCAAACGTCGTTTCCAAGACATTCCACGGCGCCATTTCAAGCTCAGTATCCTCAATCATATCAGCAAGTTTATGAGTATACTCAACCTCATCCATACTACCAACATCCAGCGGATGCTTCATTTGCTATGCGTCATGAACAAGAGTACTGGCCTCAATATGGCGAGCAGGTCGTCCAGGTTCCCGTGAATCAACCATATATGATGGACCACGAGTTCAATATGTATGCTCCACCAGTCTTGAACTTTTCGTCGCAAGCTCTACACTCTCCATACGCAACCACTTTTGCCCAAGGAAATGCCAGTGCCAGACAATATCAAGTCAGCGCAAACATGATGAAAAAGAAGAGACAAATGTTTCAACAAAAAAGCGGCATTTCCAAACCCGACCATGGAAACCACTCCAAATCTGGCTATGGAAGCTTGGACGACGTCATCAACTCAAAGGCAACGAAACTCGTCAACTTCAAAAAGGAAGTTGCTGATGATTTAGGAGTCGTAGATACACAACCTTCGAAAAAATAATAGAGGAAACCACCACACAACAAGTTGCTAGCAAATCTCGTAAATCCTGTTTCATAACACAGTATGCCTGTCATTATCATCATATCTACAAGACATTGTATAAATATAGTTTTTCATAAAACTTCATCCTTTCACTTCTATTCATATGTTTTACTCAATACTATGTTTGCTCTATCATTGGCTATAGTGCTCGATAAGTTTCTTTTGGGGTATCGATACTCGTTGAAGAATCCCGTTCATCAAGTTTTTGTGTGAACGGTCAACTTTGTTGGTGTCTGCGATTCTAGATGTCTTGAGTAGCTTCCCGTAGATAACAATCACTAGTCTCCTGATTTCAACCTTGTTGTTATTAATGTACTTGCTGAGCAAAGTATCGATCTCAGTGATCATGGAGTCGTTGGTTGAAATGGAACTCTCAAGCAATTTCAAGAGACATTCCAAAAGAAATTGGACGGGAGTACTCTGAGTCTGTAGTGAGTAGAGAACTAGATGCATCAACTCCGTACTTGGATATAAACCAGATTGCATCTCGTCAAAGGTCTCACCAATAGCCAGGGAGAGTTCGACGGTGGCTGGAAGAGAACTCAAATCTAAAAGAGATTTCCATAAACTCTTTAGCTTCAATTTGGTTCCGTTGATTAGACTTTGTTTCAATAGGACAATAGCACTTAAGACATTTCCTGGGCTAAGTTTTTGGGGGTCGGTCAAAAAGTCCCACAAAGAACTTTCAAGTAACGAGACACCTTCGGAGTGAAAGTAGTTTTGGAACTCTAAGCTCGAAACCTCAATGCTTTGCAAATAATTCAAAGTGGTGACAAATTCCTTACTCTCAAGATTTTGTTTGCCTAGCTTAGAACAAAGAGACTTGAACTTATCTATGGATAATTCGTCATAACCCTCGTCAGTTTTAGCAAGTTGGAAGTTGAACCAATTGAGATCGGAATACTTATACTCTCTTACTTTCTGGGGAGATCCGTTTGGATCTTCGAATATTGAAATGGCTTTGTTTCGGTTTGAAATTGATTTCAAAGGGTCCACCCTTTCAATAAGTGATTGGATATGGTCTCTTCCCTCGAGGGAATGGGATAATTCGGTGATTTTCACTTGTGCAAAGTCTTTAGCTAATTCTGTAGATCGATCGTTTTCATTGATTTTGAATAATCCAGATCTTCGTCCAGAAGTATCTGTTTCAACAAATATATTTGTTTGACCAGGTGGATAGCTCTCATCATTTGTGAATGAATTGTTTCTGGATTTATTGATTTCGCTTTCTTCGCCTAATTCAACCTCCTTTACGTCTACTTCAATATCTGAAGTGCTTTCTTTAACGGGGTTGTTATCCTGATGCAAATTGGCTGTAGAAGGGTTTGTTTTCAACGTCGGCTCAACTTCCATTGCATCTCCTTCATCAATATTGTCATCAACCTTATCAAAGACAGGCTCTAAATCAAGATCCTCCACCTTGAGGTGTGGTGATTTAAGAAGCTTCGGAGTCTCCAGACCCTCTTTCATTTCAAGATCCACCACTTTTAGATCTGGTGATCTATGAGCCTTTGGAGTATCCAGGCCCTCTTTCATTTCCTTCAGTGAAAAGTACGTAAGCTCATTATTATCTTTCAATACCGGAACTATCATTGTGAAATCGGTAGTAAGCTTAACTGGAGAAAACTCTAATGCATTATCTTCATGAACAACCTTTGTTAAATCAAAAAGAGGTCCAAGTTGAGACGATATTGAGTTTGAATTCTTGCCAAGATCTAACGTGTAATCGATTCCAACAACAAAATCGACTTCTTCTTTTGTAGATTGGTCAACTAATTCAAGCTCAGACAAGAATAAGTTCGGATTGATTTTGTAAAGCTTACTCATTAAGTTTGAAAATGATGAATAAACCGATGTGGATCTCAACAAATTCACAAGCTCAAATAGATTTGCTGTAAGTTTCAGAAAGTAACTATCAGTGATGGGAATTTTGTCCAACCCGATTTCTAGAAAGTCGACAATCATTACTAGTATTGCAGATTTATACCGGATTATTTGCATTGTAAGATCATCATCATCAATAATATTGGACGTACTGATCGTGTATGAGAGTAATCTGGTGATTGAATCATATATTTGATCCACATCAATCATAGAAATGATTAAGTCCACGTGAATTTCATCTATTGGCAGTATCAAGATAGCACACACACGAATGAAATCCTCGGCTGCAAAAAATTGACGAGTTTTCTTGAACAAGCTTTCTGACGACAAAATCAATGGTTTCAAAAGCGTAGGTTCACGAATTGATACTTGTTTGAGCAAAGTTCTCACTTCAGATGATAAATCTTCTTCACACATGATTGCATATTTAAGCAAGTTGATTCCTTCTACTATCAAGTCAGTTTGATTGGATGAGAGGAATTTCAATATTGGATCACTTTGTTTGTCAAACACCATGTCAGGCTGACTGCTTGCAATGGGTTGTTCAGTTTGCATTTCGTAGTCTGAAGTTTCCTGTTCTTTTGCCTCTCCATCATGACTTATGCTAGAGAGTGGGTGTTGTTGCATCTCAAACAATGCCACCTTCTCAATCAGAGATTTTGGTACTTCGACACTAGGAGGCACAGCTTCAAGTGTATTCGAGCGGGAGCGTTGGGAAGAGTACTTTCTGAGATTCTTTTCTGAGTTTCTAATTTCCAAACTTAAAGAATGTTGATGCTCTTTATTGGTAGGAACTTGTCTGCCAGTAGAGTGATTAGATGTCGTTCTTCTAGCACTTGGAACTCTATTTAAGCTGCTCAGCTCTGTTTTGTGTTTTGTCTGAGGAATCGGATCAGTAGCTGCCCTAGAAGCCGGTCTTGAGTTAGTTTCTCTTTGTCTTCTTCGTATTTCCTTATTTTTCTCCATTATAGATTCCTTTAAAGTAGGCCTGACTTTCTTAACAATCAAAGTGTTCTTGGTCGGAAATGATACCGCACTTGGTTTTGACCTCTCCAACGCTTTCACAACATTCGATTCCAACTTAGAAAGAAGAGTATCCGCATCGGAAGGAAACTTTGACCAGAAACACCAGAATGTATCTTTTGCAACCTGCCTTACAGTGGGATTAGGATCACTCAATATTTTTATCAAAATCTTGGATGCAAATTCTGTCCCCGACACGCTGGGAGAGCCATGAGACGCAAGGAAAGAGTGAGTATCATGGAATCGTAAAAGAGCAATCTGGAGCCATATCCCACAATACGAACGTGGTTGAAAATTCTTCTCCTGTGAAGCTACCTGAACCTTTTGAAGCGAACGATAATTGTAAGAGGCATTGGCAAATATAGCACAAATTGCCATATTAGCATTTTTGGATGCGATATTCTTCGTGGCAGAGCATAGCTTGAGTAGAGCACCAATAAACAATTCAACAAGGGAATCCACACCGGAGCCCAAAGCAATGCAAATTTCTTTCACGAGTTGGCACCCGTGAGAGGAGAGAGTGGTTCTTAACGAGCTAATAGCTTTGCAGATTCCTTCAGCAATTTCTTTAATACACGCAACGTAATCAGATCTGTATTGCAGTGGAGCGTTACCTCTTGATATGGATCTAAGCTTGATAATGCTCTTTTCTCGTCTGCCCCAATTGAATTCGGTTTCCTTGTCTTCAAAACATGGCATGAGATCATTGAGCACGTTATACAATTCATCGCCTTTTGGAAAGTCTGTGGCTGGAACTGAAGCATCCAAAGCATAGTTATTTTTGCTTAAAATGGCTTGCAATTCTACATCTAGGTCTAGACCTAGATCCTCGTCAGTTTTGTGACTACTTAGTGGTGAACTTTGGTTGCGACCTTGAGGTGACGAAGGTATATTTTTGATAGTCGGTTTTGAAATTTGGGGAGCTTGGGAGATTTCTGATCTTGATAATGAAACAGCATGATATCCTTGATTAGATTTTGGAGGATCTTGGAATGAATCACGGTGTGAATGTGGAGTTGTTTGAAATACTTCGTCGGACGTAAGTTTGTCGTGATCCAGGTTTAAAGTGACTCTTTCATGATCCAGGTCTAGAGTGACTCTTTCATGATTCAGGTCTAGAGTGACTCTTTCATGACCAGCCTGAACAAAAAATTCCGATTTAGGTTCAGTTTGAATTGTAAGTCGATCCATAATCGAGTCGTTTATAAATAATGGAACATTTTTCAATTCCAATTCTCTAGCCAAATCAAACTTATAAAGTCTGTTGTGTTTCAAGGTATAAAATGAGATCAATAAATTCTCGATACTGCCAACGATTTCTTCATTATTCAGATGTAATGAAAGAAGATTTATAAGATGGGGAAGGAACGGGTTTAACTTGAAGAATTGGTTTACATTATGAACAATATAATCCATCCACGATACTGTCTCGATGATAATTGTGGAGTTCCGACTTTTCAATGCTATTTCAGTAATAGAATCTTCCACTTCTTCCGGAGACGAAAAGTAGTAGGCCTCTAACGCCTTCCTGGCCGAATTCCTTTTGGTAGGTTTAGGGTCTCCCAACCTACTTATTATGATAGGAAGCACCAAATAACTCTGACTTTTCAATAAAGCTCCCGACTTATCTTGCATGCTTACACGTTTAATAAGATGTGACAACACACTAAATGCATTACCCAGTATTCCTAGGTCAGGGATATCCACTGCAATCGAGAGTGCCTCTATGAATCTAGGGACTTGTTTCAAGTCCACAAAGTCCTTTTTCACGTGAGTTTTGAGTTGACTGATAAACTCCAATTTGGAACCATTACTTCTCTCCTTAGAGGCTATTACCTGGAAGAGCTCGTCAGCTGAGATCGAGGTCAGCATGGTTGTTTAGAGTAGAGAGTTAAATGTTGTGTTTTCATTTAGCGCGTACGAATTTATCAGAAAAACAAACAAAATGTTTCTAGAAATTTATTATGGGGTTGATCACGAGACAGATATACAGAGAGTATATTGGCGAACTGTAGTTATTATAGAGAGTACGGGATATGTATTTAGACAATGCTGTAAAGGAGTCCTTAATAAGGACTTAGACGAAGCTATGGATATACCTAATTATGGATATGCTCAGTTATGGATATGCTTAGTTATGGATATTCTCAGTTTCAGATATTCTCAGTTTCAGATATGCCCAGTTTCAGATGTAGATTTGGAGTATGAAAAACTCGAACTGAGTATAAACTAGTTTCAAAAACTTTATTATACGAGAAATCCTTAATATGTCTATACTTGGGTGGAAATTTGGTTAAATATCATATTTGTATCAGTATATATCCTGATAATTCTGATAATTCTCATAATTCTTATAATTCTCTTACTATTCCTTACATTCTAGTCTTTAGTATTGGACTAAAAGACAATGCTCGCAAATGTACTTAGACCGAATAGACTTCAATTAAGGAGCGTATGCACCCATTTACTAGTCCTCAATAGCATCCCAAGCAACTTCGCTTCGCTCAGTTTCTTGTTTACTATAAGATAGACCAGAAAATCCCCATAAGAATAACCGCACCTGCTCCAACAGCCTTTGTTTGAAAAGGAGTGATATTTATATATGTAGGACTTGTTTCCTTATCGGCCAAAGTGAATTGCATTTTCTTGACAATCGAATGAGTCTTGTTTTCCACCGGCGATTCGATCAATTCACCCGTTTCATTATGATTTGCGATATACAAAAGATCCGGTTCAATATCATCAACCACGACATTTTGAACGTTTCCAAAGAAATCAGTCAAGAAAATATCACTGATATTTCTTTCAAACAAATCAGACCGAATTCCTGGGTGTGAGTGGATATTTTCAAAAGTGTACTCGTCGAATAACTTATCCATCGTTACCTTGGAATCCTCGCCAATCTTTTCAAGGAAGTCCAATGTGTAGTATGTAAATCTGTCAATGACAGCAACTCCGATATCCATATCGGAATGGTGAGAATATGAAGATTCATCTATTTTAGACGACCCCACAGCCAAAATGTTGGGAGAATAAAACCGTTCGTACATAGTGTTTGCTTGACACGTATCGATCATGAAGAAGATCTCGTTGTAGCGTTTCTTTTCATGCATTTGAGCAAAAGCATCGGCAATGTCGTAGGATCCGATTTCTTCTGCATCCTGGAACTTAAGAAACTCATTTCCTCCATGGCCAGTCAAGTAGATGAAGATATTGGAATTTTCATCAGTCAATAACCTCTTGGATCTAGGATGGTCTGGATCCCATCTATCGGTCAATAATCTGATAAAGTTTTCTACCGTGACCTCGTATCCACGATAATCCACTTCAATGGAATCTCCGTACAAATCAATGGCCTGGTCCATATTGTTGAACACGGTACCTGGGAATGCATTTCTAGGATTACATGCAATATCATCTGACAACATCAATATGATCTGAGAGTCAGGGATCCCCATCCGCTTGACGGTTCTATATAAACTCAAAACATTCGCCATATGTCTGTAGTTGAACCAGAATCTGGATGTTGACACCAAGACGGCCCAGTTATTGGTGTGACGAGAGTTGCTGTGCTGTATTATATTTTCGGCATCATCTGTGCTTATGATCTTGGGTTCAGCACATATTACCGTTAGTATCGATAAGAACGTGAATAAGACTTTGGTGATCTGCATCGTTGCTGGTGGATAGTGTTGTTATATTAGTAACAGAATTTTGATCTATGCGGAGTGGTGCGGTTACCCGGATATGGAAAGAGTAATGCGAATAATTAAGAGAGATAGTGAACGATAGAGAGAGTCAATCCGAGAGATACTGAGAGAGATAGTGAGATAGAGAGTTAGAGATTGTGATAAAAGGTATCAAATCCTCACTAAATTTAATTATTCGTTTGAGTTTGTCTCTAAAATAAGTGAACACTCACTAAAATTATACAATTATGCTCTAAAATTTTACACTTCTTATACATTTTCATCTATAATTCAATCTATTTCTTAACCCTACTTTTGTATTCATTAATTACGCCGCCTCTTTAATTCTTTTCTTCGTGAGTTTGTCTGGACCAACCATTTTACTAAGTTGCCAGCGAATATTCAATGACTTTGCAGAATATTTGAAAGAGAATATAAGCCCAGACGCTGTCTGTTTTGATATTTTCTTCAACTCTTCAGGCAATTTCGCTGCTAGCTCTGGAGTGACGTCGTAAAACTGTCTCAACTTGGCCTCCATTTTTCCTAGAAGTAATTGAAACTGTTTGGCTGTAATTGTGCCACTACTACCGTATCTATTCTTCAGATCTATGGATCTTGCGTTTGATAGGACCACATGTATATCAGGATCTTCAATAAACTCTCTGGATAGATGTGTGCGCTTAACCCGAAACTTTGAAGCTGCTATTGACCCAGCACTTGCAAACTCATTTAAACTGAGATTAAAATACGTCTTATTGTTCCGTTTCAACCTCTTTAAAAGTATGAACGAATTCTCAAGTTGAGATCCCCAAAGATCATACTCCAACCTTACCCAATATTGTGGGCTTTCAAAAATAGCTTTGTTTATAATCTGGTTGGTAGTTAGTTCAGCAGGAGTTTGGCCAGGTAACGACATAAACCCATCATATGTTGTGAAATGAAGCTTGAGTTGTTCCATATGTTTAGTTAGCTTGTCCAAATCATTCTGGACCACCATTTCCTGGGCTCTTCGTTCAGCTTCCTTCCGTAGCAATTCTTCTTCATCGTAGACAATCTTTTCGTCAGTCAATTTTTCAAAATTCTTTCCATCAATATCATAATCAGAAGGTAATGCAAATAATGTAGGTACTGATTGCATATTTCCACTTACATTGCTTGCAATATCAATCACATGACATAGTTCCTTGCCTTTATGTAATCTCAAGCCACGTCCTATCATTTGTGCTAATAATAAGCGAGACCGCGTAGGACGAGCCAATATCAACGAGTCGATATTGGGAATATCTGTTCCTTCAGTAAACACCAAGACATTACAGAGCACGTCGATTTTGCCGTTCTTAAAGTCTTCAATAATGTCTCTCCTTTCAAACTTGGATGTCTCTCCAGTGACATATTGTGCATTGATACCATGACTCTGTAATACACCGCATAACGTCTTACAATGGCTTATATTGACGCAAAACACCAAAGTACACTTAAAACTATGTTCTTTCCTTAGCTTCAAGTAAGATAGCGCCACCAAGAGATTCACGTCGTCAGTATTCATGACTTCGGATAGACTATCAATATCATAGTCGTCTCCTTTGGACTTGACTCTTGTCAAGTCGACATTCAGCTTTAGAGTAGAGAACTTAACGTCCACCAACTCCTTATTTCTCACCATCTCCAATAAGCTCCGTTCAAACACAATCTCATCAAACACGTCCCCCAACGCCTGACCATCATTTCTCTCTAGAGTCGCGGTGAATCCAAGCACATAAATCGGCAGCTCTTTGGTATCAGCACCGAAGTATTTAAGAATCTTGATCCACGAGTTAGCCATGGCATGATGGCATTCGTCGAGGATAATCATTTTGAATTCAGACGCGTTATATTTCTGTAGTCTCGTCATTCTAACTAATGTCGGAACAGACGCAACGATAACGTCACAGTCATCACTTGGCTTGAGTTTACTTCGATCAATACCCACCTTAAGATCAGGACACACCCTTTGCACGGTGATGGCTGCCTGATTGATCAATTCTTCCTTGTGTGCAAGGATCAATGTCCTATTACCCCTGTTGGCGGAAGATGGCCGTATCAACGGAATCAAATGAGAGAACACAACGGTTTTGCCACCACCTGTGGCCATTACCACAGCCGACCGATTCACTCCTCTGGAAATAGCATTCTTTACTGCATCGATGGCTTCTTGTTGATATTTCCTTAACTGAAATGAACTCTTCACTACCGCAGCCATCTGGAGAAAGGATTCTACATACAGGAAGGTACAATTGATCAATGGGTTGGTATATTTATGTCAATATTTACGACAGACGTGCGACAAGAACGCGACAATATTTTCGACATTTTTCAAGACATAGTTAAGGAATAAGTCACCAAATCACCTGTTTATTTCTATATAGTAATTGAGATAACTCTATATCTTTATTAATTTAAATTAACTCTTGAGATCTTTTATTCTAATTAACTCTTGAAAATATCTACCCTGGAACGTTTATACACATTATGATAGTATAATCCCAGCTCGTCGCTAACAGACTCAACATTTGTATCCTCAGATGATACATTGGGTGCTGCTATATTCACCACAACATAACTTCCGTCCTCTCTTACTGGATCTCTATTGGGTTTTATAAAGAATCCAGGGTTGATAACAACAACACCTTTTATAACCTTGACAAAGAATTTTAGTTCAGAAGGACTGATGAGAATATCTGGGAGAGAACTTCCTAATTCTGTTAAGCCAAGATATGGAACTTCTAAAGAAGATCCTCCAACGGTTGTGTCTGAAAGTTCTTCTTGCATAATTCCACCATGTAATTCTGAGTTTCCATCAGATTTGATAACATTTCTTCTAATTGAGCCAGGGAATGAAGGATAGAATCGTCTCTGTTCGAAAATATGGTTTGCTATTCTTTCAAATCTGTTGTTTAGAACCTTTGTAGAATTAGTTGGATCGTCTTTGTAGACGTCCTTTAAGTCTTTGAACACATCAAGATTAGAGTTCCCAATTAAAACTTCATTGATTGAAAAGCTTGAAGGGTTGGGAAATATCTTGACATTCTTGGGAAGACCAAATTTCTTTCTATCAAATGCATCTTGCGGGTATGAACAATGTTTTATAGAGGTATCCTTCAATGAAGGAATCAAGATGATTTGGATCCTCGGATTTATGCTTCTAAGGATGGGGGTAATGAGTTTCTTGAAGACTTCGTCCAAGTTTCTGGATTGTTTATCTGCTTCTATTTCACCTTGGCTCACTGAATTATTGGTGATATCGATAAAAGGACCATTGAGGACTACTACGTGTGGACGGATTGTAGAATTGATTTGTTGAGCAAATTTGGTGAGTCTTTGATAATCCAAAGTGTGTTGGTTTGAATAAGGGCCCGAGGCCACCACAATTTTTAAACCAGTTTCATCGCTCAACTCTTCGAATTCTTGTAATTCTTTCTTTGTAGAAACTGGTGCACCCAATTCTGGTAGAGGCAATACCTGTTGCACTATAAATGATCTTCCGGTAGGGTTTCTTCCTTTGAGAATGACAATTTGTCCAGAAAAGAGAGAATATCCTTTCAAATTTGTCAAATCCAACGGTATTCTTTGACCTATTCCTGACATTCTCGATGTTTCCAAATAGAGAGAAGTACTGTTCAAATCAAAATTCGCCAATTTGTCATATGTTGGAGAGTCAGGCACAATTCTGCCACTACAAAGAATATCGAACTGCGAACTGAGACACGGGTTCCCAAATTGAATATCTTTAGATTCGTTTGCTTCTTGATACATTTGTGCAACTGAATCGATTTGATCATCCAAGACATCGGCACTCTCCAAAAGTTTCATTGCCATGGTTCTGAATTTATATTTGGCAGGGTCAATATTCGAAGCCAATTTGAACGGTTTAATAGATGTGGATGCGTCTTCGTCTACTTGAGTAAACCCTGCAGACTCTTCGATGTGTGGATTCAAGGTTTCAATCACAGTGTTGGACTCTTGTTGACTTGCCAACCTGTTGACTAACGGATCTTTCTTCAATGGTGATGATTGGAAAGTATTATTTGCGGTTTCATATGATCCAGGAGACGATTCTATCGAGGTCTTAGTTTCTTCGTGCTTTGCTTTCTTTGAATTTGGGGTACTTGTTGGACTGGAATTGAGAGGACTGTTCCTGATCATAGGTTTCCGCTTGATAGCACTAGAATTCAAGTCTCGTGACCTTTTCAAAGACGGGGTTGCCTTGGTAGTTATGTTAGATTGTAAATATACTTGAAAGCGATCGAGATTGGAGACGGTCAAGTCCAAATTATCTTGCACTATAGTTACGTTGAAAGTCTCCCATTCCACAAATAAGTCATCGGTAGAGACATTGAAAATCAGTTTCAAAGTGTACAATTTTTCCACAACACCTTCTGCTTGAGTCTCCGCAGCACCGAATGCTGAAATGATATCAGCTTTTGCTGATTCTGCCACTGTCATCGCTAAGAATAGTTGTCAAGTTTGTTTACGCGTTGGGTACGCGTAAAAACATTATACCAAGATGTGAATGGTTCGCACACGTCACATTATGAATTGCAAAATGATATATATGTACACATGAATAATATATAATAGGTGTTAAGTACATGAGGTGGTTACTATATTAAGCTAGTATTATGTGATGGGTGATTATTCGTAACATTTTGATGAATTTCCTGTGCCAATTTGGATGAATATTCCGTACTAATTTTGACCAAATGGTAATTAGTTGGAGGTGACAACTGCAGCTGGTTCAGCAGCCTTGGTTTCAGCAGCTAATTCGGCAGCTAATTCGGCAGCTAATTCGGCAGCCTTGGTTTCAGTAGTCTTGGTTTCAGTAGCAGCTGGAGCAGCTTCAGGAGCAGCTTCGGTTTTGGTTTCGGTTTCCTTTGAAGGTTCACTAGATTCAGATTCTTTATCCTTAGATTCAGATTCTTCTTGGATTGGAGCATCATCATCTCTCTTTCCTTTAACGTTCTTCTTGAATTTTTTACCACGGTTGTTGTCGTTGAAACTGTTACGTCTCTTGGTGACATCGTTAACACCAAATCTCTTTCCAGATTCTCTCATTTCTTGGAATGTTAAGAGAGACATTTTCTTCAAAAGATCCTTTTTGTCAATAGACTCGTCGTCGGCCTTGACAATACCTTGAGGATAGCTGAGATCTAACTTCAACAAGTATTCGGTATCTTCAGAAGTTTTTAATTCCACATCAACAACACCGAAGAATTCCTTCTTGGCTCTTGATTTAATACGACGGATTGAACAAACAGTCTTTTCTTGAGGTAATTCTTGAGCAATTTTGTTGAACCAAGCTTCCAAGTCTTCTTGAGTGGCTTCGTGTGGGAATCCTTCAATATGAACGGTATTTCTCTTTCTGGTATTCTTTAACTCATTGAAGTCCTTCAATGGATCCTTTCTTCTTATCATGTCGTCATTGGCAGAAAAGACCAACTTGTCAGACTCTTTCAAGGCAGCAATGACTTTGTCCTCAGGACGGTATTGTCTCATTCTGCCAAAGGTTAAAATGGTCTGTAATTCAACCCAGCCATCGTTAGCTTCGTATATTTTCCATAAAAATTTGTCAGTTTGTAAGTTACTGTCGGAAAAGTAAAACTCGACTTGTTGTCTTACTTTTTGATCGAAATCTTCACCCTTGTATACGGAATCGCTCATATTGTTTGAAGGTGTCCTTGTTCGGTACTCTGAACAATAGTGAAAAAAAAATTGTACCCATCTGAAGTCGTGCGCGAACCATGGAATTGAAATAAAATTTCGCTGGGTAGTTAAGATAGAGTAAATATTAATGATCTCTAGCAATATCGAGTGATCTCTAGCGACCCCTAGAATTCTTAATGATTTTAGTTGTTTTAATTGAATAATATTCATGATTCAGGTATGTCGTCTAGTACAATAATTTGGTTCACATGACGAGCACTATATGCAGTACACCAAATAGTTTAGATCTAACAAATTAATCATGTATGTCAAATTATACACATTGAAGTCCAAATGTTAAGTAGCATCAGTTCTCTCATTTCTTATTTGAGGCTACTTTTATCCCAACACTTATCAGATTTTAAATACCTAATAGTGTCTACCTCACCTCTTATATATATCGATATTCGTGTACTGCATATAGTATATATTTGAGTATGCATTAGAACCACCAACCATAATTGCTAGATGTCTGCAAGCAATGAATTTTACTACACAAGATCATAATATTCCTGAGAGCGTGTATAGAAGACTTGACATCTCTTTTGTTTCATTATTTAAACCATTTTTGACCTAGTTTACAAGGTATGGTTATTCATATGACTTCTCACACGACCTCTATTCATCCCTCTAAGCGCATACACTTAACATAGACTCCACGGACTAGTATAAATACAAATATCGGGAATAATTACATTTGACAAACAATCTCAACATGAAGCAACTATAGCTCCATCGACTAGCTTCATTTCATATTCATTTCAGATCTCTCCACCTTTTGAGCAATCGTCTCAATGAGAAAAATCAAATTTCCATTAGTTAGGATGAGCCGTTTATTTTCACCAGCAATCTCATTTTCAAGGTATAACTATACTCAGAGAAAGGTCTTCTATAGTAGATTCTTCCACTCTACCACATCTACCCGATCTCACGCTATGTTCCCACAACCTTCCCCATCTCGCCAGGAAGAACTCACCCAGGCATATAATAATGTTTTGCAAGAAGTCACGAAAACATCTTCACGTCCTGTACGCCTAGTTGCAGTCACGAAATTGAAACCCTCGTCTGATATAATGGCCCTCTACAATATCGGAGTTCGTCATTTCGGAGAAAATTATGTACAAGAGTTGATCACAAAATCCCAAGAACTTCCAAAAGATATCCAATGGCACTTCATCGGTGGATTACAAACCGGAAAGTGCAAGGACTTAGCCAAGAGCATCGATAACCTCTATGCTGTAGAGGCAGTGGATTCTTTGAAAAAGTGTAAAAAATTGGATTCTGTAAGGCACAGTTTAGAGGGAGCGCAAATCCAGATCTATTTACAGGTTAATACTTCCGGGGAAGAACAAAAGTCGGGTTACTCGGTCTCGGACTTGTCAGATATCGAAGAAACCGTTGGATACTTAACCTCGCTGGAATGCAAAACATTAAAGTTGCAGGGACTAATGACAATCGGCTCTTTTTCAGAATCCACTGCTGATGTGGAGGAAAATCAAGACTTTGCAAAATTGGTCGAATTAAAGAACAAACTTGATGAAAAGTTCTCCTTAGACTTGGAGTTAAGTATGGGTATGAGTAATGATTATATCCAAGCCATTAAACAGGGAAGTACTAATGTTAGAGTCGGAAGTCTGATTTTAGGTGCAAGACCACCAAGAACTTAGAAATTCTCGTGTGTTATACAGACCTACGAGTCTTTTACTAATATAAACTACATGAATACAAGAGTATTACCAATCACTACTAGAATATCATACTGGACTTTCATGCATTCAGCTCTAAAGTTCTCCGAGGAGTGATTCAACTGACTTCACTGTTCTTTACTAAGATAAATTTCAATAATCAAGTTTGATTTACTGATCCTTGGTCAAATATCATTTTAATTCATATAAATAGAAGTTAGAACTCATCTAGGAATAAACGAATAATGTTAGTCATCACTTTTTGGTCTTGAACAACTTCTTTAAGGACGTCTTCTTTTTGGTCACTTTACCGTTGGTGATATCGTCGGCTTTGTTAGTGATATCGCGGGCCGTTTGTTTAGCATTTTCAACAAAGGAGCTTCTGGTTGAGTCTACAACACTTTCACTTTGACTGTCATTTGCATCCACTATACTATCGGAATTGCTGTCCTTTGTTGACTCTTCGTCAGCAGGTTTTTGCTCTTCCTTGGCTGGAGCGTCAAAGTGTTTGTTGTCGTCAATTGTAGAGAACTTTTTACCGCCGGATGGGTTTGGAGTTTCAATAATCTTGTCTGTTGCCTCTTTTTGAGCGTTCAAGGAAGCTTTGGATAATTCTTCTTGTTTTTTCATCAACAATTTTGTTTTCTCTTCCAATAAGCGACGTTGTTCTTGGAGATTAGCAGTTTCATCATAGAAAGCATTTGCTGAGGTCAGATATCCTTTAGAAGACGAAGGAATTTCGTCAAATGTGGCAGTGGCAGGAGTTGGTGCCTTACCAGCAACAATTGAGGAAGCCTGGGCAATAGAATCTTCTGCAGCAAATGATTCCCAGTTTACATCAGAACGAGGGTTGAAGTGTGGCTTGACTTTACCAGAATAGTAGTCACGTCTTAACTTGATATCGTTGTCAACAAAGTCATTGGCCCATTCAACTTCACTCTTGAACAAAGATGAGAACTTATTCAAAACATAGTACAACAAGAAGAAGCCGTGTTCCGAAGCAAATAAAATGAAAATAAGTGCGTTGCTTGAAGATATATGGACACTGGCCTTGTCAAAGGCAAATTGACCCAAAGTCTTTGGTGGAGCGGTACCGTGGCGATAAAAGGCAGTGATGATTGGAGAAATGACGGATCCGACCCATGTCAAGATCAACAACGCATAGTTCCATGGATGGATAGAGTCGACTCTCGAAGGAACGCCAGGCTTGAAGTAACCTACTCCCGAAAATTTCAACGAATCCAACTTGAAAGTAATCAAATTAAATATAATGGCAACCAAAGGAGCCAATGGCCAAACTGGTCCGAACATGATCAAATAACCGTACTGTAAGACTAACCCTCTGAAATCATTATCAACATTGTAATCAGGTAATTCGAAAGTTTTACGGACATTATTTAACCAAGCCTTTTCAGATTCAATATCCTTTGGTTCATAAGGTGCTTCCTTATTCAAGAACGACTTCACAGCTGCAGTAGCCTTGGAAATAACAATAGGTAAGACGTATTTGAGAATCAATTGGATGACTTGGTTGGTGACAATAAAGTAAAAGAATTGAGCATTCAATCTTCCTTGGTTGATTTTAAAGTCTTCCTGTTTCTTCAATTGAATAAGGTACTTGTAGTAAAATCTGTTCAGACCAACTCTGGAAGAGATTTCTTGTTGAATATCGTGTAAACGAGGTTCGATCAAGTGGGCAAATGGCAAATAAATAAACGAGGTGATGATCAATGGCATATAACTGGTTAAAAAGTTGAGAACGTACGTCTTGATCAAAACCGAGTTGTTGCGACTATATGAATTGTCATGTCCTTCCCAGTTAATCACAAAACCTGTGACAAGATTATAAAAAATTGTCAAGATAGGAACAAAGACGGAAATCATGATAGTAGGTAACAAAGTCAAGACGACTTTACCAGGACCATCATAAATTTCAGACAAGAAGATTTCAAGAACAAAACATGTCAATTGGTACAACACCAAAACTCCAGTAAATCCTAAAGCAACAGGGATGAAAAACAATTGCCTAACAAACCTCTTTCCCTCGGTGTTATCCTTGTGGATATAGGTAGATTTGACTTCATAGTTTTGGTTAACTTGGGATAATTCGGTGTTGTGTTCTTCAACCAAATGGCAGTTTTGAACACCCCATAAGTTCACCAAAAACAGTTGTCTCCTGTTCCAATAAGATAAAAACGCTACACCCCAGATAAGATTCACAAAAGTATACGTCATCAGGAATGTTTTCTTTGATTTGACATAAGAAACAAGTCCAAAAATAGTCAAGAACAACAACCAAGTAATGTAAAACTTGAGAAATTCAAAGTAAAGAGCCACTTGGACACCATACTTCTCTTTGATATTCTTGGTGGTCAATTTTCCTGTGGCAACATGGGTCTTGACATCATCAACCAAACTAGTTGTGTCAAAAGAATCAGTCACAGGAACGATGTGATGAACAAAATCCCAATCTCCTTGTTTTGGAGTGATTCCCAAGCCACCAACTTTGGTTGGAGATGTCAAGTATTGATAGGTGATTCTCAACTTATCAGCAAGAGAGTGGTTTCTGGAGGTAACTCCAAACTCATAGTTTTTTATCAAGTCCTTTTCTGCCTCTTCAGAGTACTTGAAGGAAGAAAGCTTGACAAAGACTAAGAGGTTTGAAGCTGATGTTCCGCTTCTTACTTGCGTACTGAATCCATTGGCATGGAGCGTGGTGATCAAACGCTTGAAACTGATTTTACCCTGGTTTGTTGGGGTGTTAGAGCCAGCAGTCAATGGGTAATCCACCGACAAGACAAAGTCTGGGTTCAATTTCTGGATTGCAAGAGTCATCTTTAATCCAGGGTTGTTGATTAGAAGTAGACTGTAGTTTCCTTTTGAAATTTATTTGACTAAATGTCGCGTATTGCTATGAAGATTTTTGTGTAATTTTCTCTCAAATTGTACCTGACTAGGAGCAATTATATATTCTAACTATCTATTGGGATAATATATAAGAATAGTTTACTGGGATAGTGTATTGTGAAAAAAAGCTTCGAGTCGTAGTGTACCAGAAAGAACTGATGCAATTTTGGTCACCGGTTGTGTTTCGGAAGTGATTCACAGTTCAATCACGTGAACTTGTCTAGTTCTGAAGTCTGTATAATCAACCTCTTAGCTATGTAATTTGTCACACCGAGTCTATTAACTACATTTGTGGAGGTGCTTTATGAGGTGATTTTGTACATTGTGTAATGAAGAGGTACATTGTTTGATGATGATACTTTAGAACACCATCAGAAAATACAGGTGATTTTGGTAGAGAATGACCGAATTCACATTTGATCTTCTTGTCAATAGAACGATTTTCTCTTCATTCCCTCCTAATTATTAATTAATCTAATATGATTCTTCACTAATTAATACTTGGGTTTAGTATCCTAGCCACATATGAACATTTTCAGCCAATTTACATAGCATATCTTTTAGGAGTTCCATATCTAAAATTACCCTACAAAGTTACACTGACAACTTCATATTATAAAAGGGCTCCACTTTATATATCAGCATCATATAGCAATTGACTGACACTCTTGAACCCTTTTCTTGCTACCACTGTGCCTCCATCGAGACATTTCTATGTCTCAAAATATTTCATGTCGCGTCTCCAAATATCAAAACATTCTATGGGGAAAATCCAGGGGTCATACCATGTTATATGCAGTACGAAATAGAATATATAAATGGAGGATTTGCCGCCAGAGCTAAAATATTTCTGTACTTCTTATACTTCTAATACTTCTTATACTACTGCAAACATGAACTTTTTCTAGACCAGTGTAAGTTCACTATTGAAAACCACTCTCACTCTGAGTCCCCATATGGTTCAGATTCTACGAATTTGCAACTTATGATTGGGTTGACTTTGACGCCGGAGTCTTTCAGCATTTTTATCCCACGAATCCACTAGTTGTTCTTGTCCATATCCTTTCCATCATGTATAATGACCCGACCCATCATGTACTGTGTCCCATAATGACGTACTTGTATTTTATGTATTATTTGATTTCCATTTATAAACTCCAGTTCAAGTCCAATTAATCATTTATATCCTTGTTTCCCTCATTCACATTTATATACTTCCCTCCATCGGTATATTCTTGTGTCATCACATCAGATTTATTTCGTCCCCAAAGCTATCTATGTTCCATATTCCCCATGTGTTTCCACAACGGCCCTTTGTCGAAACACGAACTCCGCTTAAGTTCCCACTTCCCCCTTATACATCAGATTTATTTCCTGCCACCTTCAAAGGTTTATTTCCCAATGTCACCATCATTTTCTTGTTCCGCTCCAAGATTATCCTCTAGAAGATTTTGCTATCTCAACTAGTTTCCTTGAAGTTCCGATTATGTCTCCCCACCATTCTCATTATTTCTAATTCTAAATTTCTATTAAATGTCTAAATTAAAGTCTCACTCAAATGTTAGGGTTAGTCACAACCACATCTATCTTTGTTTGAGATTTCTTGTTTTTTTTTGTTTTATTCTTAACGTTTTTTTTTGTTCTGCTAAGAAGCAAAATAAAAAGTGTGAAAAGAAGGGTGTTTTTTGCATTTGGATTTTCGTAATTTATGTATATCAATGCTTCTGTGGGTTTAGATTATTTGTGTTCATTTTTAATTCCTTTGAGTTCTTTGGAGATTTGTTGGATGGGTTTTCCTTATACTGGTCTAGGATTCGTTCGTGTTTGCATCGTGTATAGAATATATAGAATCATAAACAGCATATATTAAAAACAGTACTTTCTGAAATTATAAAAACAGTACTTTCTTGTCATTGTAGTTTGGGTGGGGCCTCATAAATTATACTACCACTCAACATAATCTTTTCCAACGACTCTAAACACTCTGATTCTTCCACTCTTCATATCGGAAATCTTGTATGCTTCCTTCTTGACGTTTCCAGCGACATCCAGTTCGATTACCTTGAATTTCTCCTTGCGTGGATCGTATTCATAGATAATACTCGTGTAGACACCTCCTGTATCGTTTGATGCAGCACCCTCTCCCAAAACTACAGATTTGTTACCAATAATTCCTTTGTGACTGACGAATTTTCCGTTCTTCACCCATAAAAGATCGCCTGGTCTGATATCGTCGATTTTGGCGACGTTGGAGTTGCCGATATTCTTGTAGATAGTTACACCATACGATTTATGGCCGATCGGCAAAATAATGTCGCCGGTGGCAGACGCATTATTCAAAACTTCTGAGACAATGTCGTCATGAATCTTCGATCCAAGTAAGGATGTCGCGTACGACACTATTGCCTGACTGTTGATTCTATGATATTTATCCAACAAGTCCTTTCTTATATGAGGAATTGGTTTGGAAAAGAAGTTCACGCATTTAATAGTGGATCTTGGATCTTCACTGTCGTACTCCAACTCGAAAACCAACTGTGACAAGTCGTAGAATAATACATAGTAGTCACGATAGTTGATGGTTCTTCCGCCTCTCTTTACAATCTTATTGGAGTCGATTTCATATACTAAATCGCTGCCAATTACTTGAGCTAGCGACTCAGGTAATTCTCCCTTCAACCACCAGCTAGAGTTTCCGCTGATATTTCCAAGTTCAAATTCTAATTCTTGTAACGCAATATCGGCTTGATTACGCTCTTGGCCTTTCTGAGATAATGATTTGCTTCTAGTAATCGATTCTGTGGAATAACGACGAGACAATGAATCACTTGCACCAGTAGAGTTTCTCGATATAGTAGCAGGCACGTTATCGCCACTGAATCCAATATCTGTTGAGGCTCGTTTAGGTGGCTGGCCAGGAATTGGTGGTGCTCCTGGAACTGGAGGTATTGAACCAGGAATTGGTGGACGGTAACCCGAAGGAAGAGTCTGCGATCTTGAGACTCCTGAGATATGCACCTCAGACAGACCCTCGTCTGACTCAATTATGCTTCTATTGGCTTCATAGTTCTCGTCGTCTTCATCTTCCAAATGAGGAGCTGCAACCGGTGGGAACCCCGGTGTAATTGAAGGAACTCTTGTACGTGGAGGTGGTATATCAAACTCTGGCAAAGAAGGTTTTATACCATCTGCTGTTTTAATAGTTGAAGTTGAAAGGGGGACAGAGGTGGGGATTGGAGGTGGTCTCAGAGAAAGAGGAACTGGAGGGCCCTGTTCTGGAATCTTTGGAGTTTCAGCGAATTGCGGAACAGGTGGGGGTGGTGGTCTCAGAGAATGAGGAACTGGAGGGCCCTGTTCTGGAATCTTTGGAGTTTCAGCGAATTGTGGAACAGGTGGGGGTGGTGGTCTACTTGGAATGGATGGGGCATCTATTGGTGGACTTGGTGGAACAGGAGCCAGAGAGGCCAGAGGAGAAAACAACTGTGACGAAGTCGCAGTCAAGTCTTCGGTCTGGAAGTGTGGAGTTTTCCCTAAATCAGACAAGTCCTCGTCCGCTTCATATCCAGTTCCTTCCATTTCGATAGGTTGTCTAGTAATTTTAATTTCATCATCCTTGTCTGGCTCATCAAGGCCACTGTCAGAAGGATTGACTTTAGGTGTTTGAGGAGAAAGTGGATCAATACTTTCTGGATGAATCTGGACATTTCCTACTTCTGGAAATCTGCCATCAGATTCAGTCAACTCGTCGTCTTCCTCCATGGAAGATGACTCACGCTTGGGAGGTGAGACTTGTTGAAAAGGTTCTTCGTCAGAAGAACTATCGTCGTCGTTTAAAGCGTCTGGTCGGGAAGGAGGACCACTAGGTATTGCTGGCGCCGACTTCGGAATTGTTTCTTCTCTTGTAGAGTTACTTCTATTAAGAGAAGGTTCCTTGGTTTCTTTTTCTGACTTCTTATGAGATGGTTTTTCTGAAGTAGGAGCTCCAAATGGTGTGGCCATTCCCATCATACCAAACATATTTCTTCCACCCGAAATCTTGGCCATACGTTCAACAAGTTTTCTTCTTTTGAGCTCTTCGTCATCAGATTCTGCTTCCTCTTCAATATCATCATTTGGAGCATCTTCGCTTTCTGAGGTGTCGTTCTCTTCCTCTTGAATTTGACTGGCTTTGGTTTGTAAATCGGTTGCTTCTAACGACTTTCTCGTCTGTGCTTCGGATGTATGTTCAGACGTATAAGAATGCATAGAATCTATAGATTTTCTTCTATGTGGTTCTTCTTCGTGTACAGAGCCTCCTGTAGAATGAGTTTCGACGTGGGCCCCTAATTCCTTTTCTTTAAGTTTGTTTTCTGCCACTTTTTTCTTTTTCTCTTCCTGTTTCTTTATAGAAGCAGCTTCTCTTTCAGTCTCCTCTTGTTGACGCTTGTGCAAGAGAGCAATACGCTCTTTCAAGCTAATCTTGGGTTCATCCACGGACTCTTCCTGGAAAGATGTTCCCTTGACAATCTCCGAATTTGATATTGGCGTATCATGACTGGCATGACTGGTTACTTTAGAATCGTCTCTTGGTGTTACTTTTGGAACATATGATGACTTTCCAGTAGCCAAGAATTGTTTCTTAACACTATACGGATCATTAATCTTCTGGTTGGGGAAAACGCCTCCCGAAGGTTTGACAGGGCTTGAGACAATTGGCTCTTTAGGCTCGGATTTTGGAATTGGCTCGTTTGGTTCTGATTTATGGACTGTTTCCTGTATTTCCGACTTCTGAATTGGTGCTGCCGCTGGCTTTTCTTGTTGTATTGAATGAGATGCAAGATCCGAACCAGCATTCACATTACGTTCGGGACGAGACGCCGGAACCTTCGGAGCATCTATTACCTCCACAAAGTTCTTAGGGAACATCCCAGACTTCCCATTGTATTCTCCTGAATACCATAAATCATCTTCGATCTCTGTGATTGTGATTACTTGACCAACTGGAAAGGATAAATCATCCTCAAAGTCAGATTTGTACTCATAGAGTGCTTTTACTTGAAAGGGTGGATGAGGTTCTGTCATCTTTACGCGTTTAAGGTCCTTAGTTTGAATAGATTTGCAATCTTGAACTGTTGCCTTGATTCTGGGGGCTCGCCAAAAAGTCATGAATTGCTTCTCCTATAATCAGATTCAGTGTGCAGGAACGGAACCAAGGTTGTATGCAGTACTAGTATGCAAGGCCTATTTGCACCCAACATGAGTGAAACAAGAGTTGAGTAATGTTAGAGGGGAGCAGGAGCTGACCAATGTTCATAGATATAGAAATATATTAAAATCATGCTTAGATACTGACTGCTTCACTTGTGTTACAAAATATTATATTCCTCGCCCCATTTGAGAGAGGATATTTACTACCCCATGCGAGTGCTTACTCCAGGATATCCGCTAGGCTGTAAATAGCTGGTTCTCTGTAATTCTGGATAAATTCTGATTATTTTTATTAACCTAGTTATAAATTACTCTTGAGATTACAAGAGCTTTCATTTGGCAGAGTCCTCGATTGAGGCTATGTCGGAAGATATATATATATCTATCTTAGTGGTGATTGTAATAATGAACTATTCGAACTGAGTATGTGATGTCACAGCATATTTATGGCTGCATTGTTAACTAATGGTGAAAATATCATTATATCTCTAAAATCCTCTAGCACTTCTTCAAAGTTGGAGTTTTCCTTGTAAACTTCTTTATAGCTCAACTTTTGCGTACGCTACGGCTTGATATTTGCCCAGATTAGATAGTATAAGATGTGTTGAATCACTTTTTGACATATATTACTCTTTGTCTTTCTAAATCCTCGTACACCCTAAAACATTGACACATCTAATCTTGAGCTTATACTTATAAATACTCATACTGGGTCGTGTGCGCGCAAATATTTAGGTTCGCTTAAAGCTACAACAACTCTAGGAACACTTCATTCCCTCCATAGCAATGTCTCACGCCCAGACTAATGGGCAGAAACCGTCCTCATCCACTACGCATGTCACAGATAGAGTCCTTTCATCATTCAAACCAACAAAAACATTCAACTACCACCAACAGGCATCCATAACATCACTTGATTTTGATGATTCTGGCCAGTACCTTATATCAGCAGGAATTGACAAATCAATACAGCTCTATGATATCCACAAGGGCTCGCATCAAAAGGATATTCAATCTCAGAAGTATGGCGCACATTTGGCGAGATTCACCCACCATGAGTTGAACTGTCTCTATGCCTCTACCCCATCATCTAACAATGAGGTGGATAATGCCATACGGTGTCTTTCGCTTGCAGATAATCAGTATATCAGATACTACAAAGGTCATAAAGGACAAGTCACGTCTATAGAAGTGAATCCCGTTCAGAATATGTTTTTAAGTGCAAGCATGGACTATTCTGTCAAGTTATGGGACTTAAAATCGTCCTCACCAATTGGAAATATAGATATTGGGCAGCAGAGCGTTGTTTCATTTGATCCTCAAGGAATAGTATTTGCTGTTGGTAAGTTTCCTGATCCCTCTGGCTCGTCTTCCTTTGGAAGTGTCTCATTTTATGATGTCAAAAATATGGAAAAAGGACCATTTGCGAGTGTGGAAGTCCCAGTATTAGCCAAGCAAACATGGAACAAATTGGAATTCTCCAACAATGGGAAATGTCTTCTCATTTCCACGGATTCGCCCGAGCATTATCTTCTAGACGCTTTTCTGGGCCAATTGCTTACTATACTTTCTACATCCCAATCATTAGACGAAGGCTGGATGTCATACAAATATCCATATACTGGTACAAGCACATTTTCTCCATGTGGAAAGTTTCTACTCATAGGTAGTCCTCAGTCTACAGTGCTGCTTTTTGACCTAAATTCCATTAAAACTACCGACGGAGAATCTCACACAGTTCATGCAGATGATAACCCAGTACGATTACAACCATTTAAAGTTCTAAACACAAGTCAGGGAATCGCCAAGAATATTGCATTCAACCCCAAACTTTTGACCTTTGCCACTGCTGATAACACCGTTTCCTTGTGGCAACCTCAAGACACGGTTCGATAATATATTTAAACGGACAAGAACAAATGGAACAAATATCACTCAAAATAGCCCTAAATATGGTACACTAGGCATATATAAAATAGTACACTAGGCGCATGTAACATAGTACACTAGATAGCACTTTTAATATACTTTTATGACGTTTCACCAGCAATTGGAAATTCCTATGATTTCTAGAGACATTTTTCTTCAAATGAGATTTCGCAACAATTCATCCTAAAAACTAACTTAACCACTATGCTGTTCTTCAAGTACCACATTGAGCACTATGCTAGAGGCTCTATAGAAATCATACGACATAATTCCACAATAACCAAGAGCGGTTTGAACTTGAGTGTCTCTGATCTTCCACTGCTTACCAAATTCTTGCGAAAGTCACCGACTCCAGTGATAGATGATTCACGATCGAAGCCAGAATTGCAACCGGAACTCTTTTCAAACTCAGAGTTTGATGATTATGAAGCAAAGTTCTGCGATTATAACCAATTCTATTCGTCTTTGCCGTCAAAAACTCCACTGTTTGCACGCATAGATGTACTACCAAGTGTTCCCGCAGATATAAAAGGAGTAGACGTGATGGTATATATGAATATCCGAAAACCAAGGCTAACTAAAGATATTCCAAGAGTTATAAGCAACCAATTCTTCAGCTTGAAATTCTTTCCCGTGGAACATCATTTTTCATTATTTCGGAAATCGAATATTGCCTACACTTTCACCAACAAGGCTGGCCACAAGTTGAATAGCAAGGCTCTCGAAGCAGTGTTGAATACGTATCTGGGGAAATATAAGTCCTTGAACTTCTTTCGAGAGAATTTGCAACCACTTCATACTGCCTTTGGTAGAACCAGATTCAGAAAACTCATCAAGTCATCATTACACGAATCACTACATAAGCTTGTGAAGCTGGAACAAGATGTGAGCCGAGTTTCGGGTATATTCAGATTTTCATTCAGTCTAGTGCCCACGACATCTAACGATAGAGCAACTATCCAAAACGATCTAGATAAAGCAGTGAAAACAATATTATCAAACCAAACTTTCCGCAAAAAACTCTTACTGGCAGTACATTCTAGTAATAGCAACAAGCAAGACATTGCTTATTTGAGAAAGGGTGTTACTAAGTTTAATTCTATTGGAGAACGTAATGTTCCAGGATACTACCCCAAATTTCCATTCATAGATGATGTTAAAAAACTCAAGTAAATTACAAAGAGTCATTATTTACAATGGAAGAGAATGTCATAAATGGGGATACAAAAGTTACTAACTAAATCTTTTGATTCGATATTTCTTAAATTCCTTATTATTGACCACCTATTATTGACCTCAGTAACATCTCCACAAGCAACTTCGCTTCGCTCAGATGCTTCAAATATAGCACCATTTAGGATATTCTGTCTTGAAGGTGAAAGGTCGGTCTCCGTGTGGAAAAACGTATTTGAAAGCATGTAGCCAAATACTCAGGTCTGACATATCCTTGTCAGTATCAAACAAATATCTATGGCACTCATTGCAAACGGTATCGTTTTCAAGCTTTAACTTTTCAAACCCTTGCTGTCGTAAAGCTTTAAGATTTTGTACTTTCTGCAATAGATCTTGGTCTGTGTTCCAAGATGTAAGACCATAGACATCTATACATTGTTCTGACCTGATTGTCGAAATATCGACTTTGGAAAAAGTGTGGAATTCGGGATATGTTTTGAATATTCGATGGTAGAGTTCCATTTCTATTTCGTTATTCAATTTGTTGATGCTGTGGTTGTATAATTTGGTATTGGTGGGATTGTACATATAGTCATTTACTATGGGATGGTCCATGTTTCTTAAATGTATTCTAATCTGATGCATTCGACCCGTGAGTGGTCTGCACACCACTACACTTTGATTCAATTCTTTGTTGTAGGCGATTCTTTGGAAAATCGTGGTTGAATTAGTTGGAATTTGTTCTGCGTTCAATGGCTTGATATATCCTCCTGTCGAATTCACAGAGAATATAGGACAGTTGACCATAATTTCGCCTTGCGGAAATTCTCCTTGGACCCTGGTGATATATTCCTTCGATATCGTTTCCTTTTCGTTCTGGATAATTTTCAGGTAATACTTAGCAGCGTCTTTATTTTTTGCAAGAATTAATATTCCAGATGTAACTTTGTCCAATCTGTGACATGGCCATACTTGTTCCAACTTCAAATCGTGTTTGACAATTTCAGTTACGGAGTTATAGAAATAGTTTCCTGTGGGATGTGTTGGTACACCCGAAGGCTTGTTGACTACTAGAATGTCTTGATCCTCGAAAACAATATTTAAACGAGTTTTCGATTGACTGGGCCACTCAATTGCAACATCAACTATTTTATTTGATTCTTCAACTGTCTCCATTAATTTGTTGTTTTGTTCTTCAGGATGTTCTATTTGTTCTATTTGTTCTATTTCCTGGGGAACGCTTGGTTCATGCATATGTTTTAAATTGTAAATCAAATCAAACGAATCGATTCGTCTCTCCCCTAAATTGTCCCATCCTTTAATGACTACAGGACCATTTTTTCTTCCATAGTTACTTAGTACATAGATGGAATTCAGAGAAATATCTTGCTCTATTAGGCTGGGTTTCTCGCCAAATTCCGTCTTATACACATCTACAAGAGTTTTTCCTATCCATCTGGTTTTAGGATGCGTTTTGTACTGGAATCTATATGGAATAACTTTGCGTAGTCCATTTTCAAACTTGTATACTGCCATTAGAAGCCATAGATAGAATATGGATAGAATATGAGAGGGGTATGCTCTCGTGGAAATGAAGGAATGTGAAGTTAACGAGGGATCGTGGGGTTAACAACGAGGTATCGTGAAGAGAGCGACAGGATTATAATCGCGATGATTTAAAGTTGATTTGAAGATAATATTATATTGCGGTACTGATGTTTAGATTAGGTATAAAGATACTCCAGAGACTTATTTAAAAAGTATGATGAAATAAGTTTAGAAAGGTAGAAACGGAACAGCTCTGTGGTTACAGCGATAAACAAGTATTACTATTTGAACAGATTATCTCTAAGATCTTGTCAGATCATCTCTAAGATCTTGTCAGATCATCTCTGGGCTAATAAATATCTCCATACAGTTATATTACAGTTATATTACAGTTATCTACATTTTGGTCTTATAAATATTAAGATACAAGTACGGAGGTATAAAGTATATAGTCCCAATACAATTGGGAGAGAATTGAATATTTTAAATATAATTAGTTTGGCAAAACGTTTGCTCTGCTCTGTCCAACCACGTTTCCAGGAGGGTCATATTCACAGATGACATAATGTCCCCAGTTTTGAGCTGTACAATCTTTCCAAGCACAACCAAGTTTGGTACTGCCTTTCCATACCACTTGAGTGAAATGGTCGTAGGAGTTTGATGCAGCATAGTCGTACGTTTGTCCTTCATCGTACCATGCTTGCACAGCAGAAGAACCAGAACTGAAACCAGCAGCAAGGTTTTCACCGTACTGACCATGAGTGTGGGTCAAGACCCCAGAGCAGTCATAGTTGTTGGCGTTGTTTTGAGCATATTGGTATGCAGAAGTATCCCAAGTTAATGGGCCAGCACCATGGAGAGCTCTGTATTTGTTGTGAGCATCCAAGATATCTTGAGCAAATGCTGGATCCTCGGTCAGACCCAAACTAACACCACTAGATGATCCACTGGATGAAGTAGATGAAGCAGTAGATTGTGGTGAGGTGTCAGATGTTGATGACTTTGCTGGAGGGGCATAAGGTGCGTAAGTTGCAACTGGAGTACTGGCTTTAGATGAAGCAGGGGCAAAGTATGGAATTACCGATGCGGTTGAGGTGGTGGTGACTGAAGGAGCAGAATAAGAACTAGATCCTGAACTGCCAATACCAAAGTAAGACAAAATTTTAGAGAATAAATTGTCCAAAGCAGAACTATCGCTATAAGCTGGGGTTGGATTAGCTGCAACCGGTGCGACTGCGGGTGCGACTGCGGGTGCGACTGGTGCACTGGCTGGTTGTGCTACTGGAGCTGGAACATTTGCAACTGGTGCATATGACGCTGCCGCTGCTGGTGCTTGTGCGGTTGGTGCTACTCCTTGGGTCTCATACACTGTAATAATCACTGGGGCTGGAGCAGCCACTACCTCCGATACAAGTACCGAAGTCACAATAACTAACCCACTAATATTTCTAATCTTCATCTTATAGAAAAGGAGTATATTAAAAGTCTTTATTCTACCCTTGTGGAATCTCCCTAAATATATACCTGGCCACCTCTTGAAACTGCTGAATCGGGAGTTGCAAACGATTTTCGCAGCCTTTGCAAAGTTGCCCTAATTAGGAAAAACGGGTTTTTTCTCAATTCCTAATTAGGAAGAAAATTTGGAACCCTTTGAGGCCTCGACTCCCAAAGTTCAACCAATTTGGCACAACTCAGAAAGTACTGGGAAATTAGAGGTAAGGTGGTGATGACGGCTTTTGATGCTCAGCTGGAAATTTCAAGTTATCATTTATACTAATATAATCGTTTTAGTCATCTTTCTATATCATTGCTAGTATATATATTGGACCTTTTTATTGTCCATGTTTTATGGCTCGTTCTTCCATATTCTTTTGGTCTTACTCCTCGTTTGGAAGTACCTTTCACCTGTCAGATCTTGTAAAAACATTTCTCAGAGATCTAGAACCTTTTTTACAATACCCCACAGTATCACAACTCATTAGTGAAATCTGGCTAAAATTTTCCTTCAAAAACTTCCTTCAAAGTTAAAGCTATAATCTCGGGAATTCCTCCGCCCGTGCATCTGACCACGATCTCGAATTCTTTACCTATTTGGTCCACACTCTTAATTATGGTTAGTACCCCATAGTTTGACTTTTGGGTATGTAAGATACCAGCTCCCATAACCAAAATTCCATTCTCCATGGTATCTGGAGTTGAGTGGACCACAGTAAAGCTGAGTCTCGACATTAATCTAACGATATTGGACGAATTGTATCTGTGGGCAGTACTGACCTTTGCTGTGTATTCACCTTGAACAACTCCCAACATCTCTCCTATTTGTAGCCATCTCTTTTTGAACTCATCTGTATCACTTACACCTGTAGTCGAGAGAGTTTTCAAGAGTAGTACGGGAAACTTCAAACTCAATTGGTTAAAGGATCCTCCACACATAAATGATAGCGACAAGATCGGACTTTCATTGTTTTCCACGACATTTCTAACTTTGATGGCTATTTCCATGTTAGATTTGTTAGAGATTGTGGATTCTGGCAAGTGCGTCAAGTTAACAATATAGTTTGGATTCTCATTCCCACCAAGGCTCTCCAAGCTTAATACCTTGAATCCAGTAATATCGGTTCCCACGGTCTTTGCAGCGTTGTTAATGATAGTAAACTTTAGCGTGATATTGAAGCTTTCCTTAATCACCCTATAGGTAATTTTGATCAACTGGTTTTCATAAAATATACCAGCGTCGTAATGCAACATTCTACGATAACCCGAATACCAGTTTGGAGAAAGCGTTGTCTTGAGTACTTCTTCTTCAAATGGATTTGCTGATCCGTCCGATAAATCCCCTTCTTCCACAACCAGATCCCGATCGTTTGGTAATGCAAGACTCGAAGAAGACTTTGAATGTGATGCAGACTTTAAATTCGATTTCGCCTTGGTGTTGGTATTTATATTTGTAGCTAACACCAACGACTTTGATCTGTTTCGTCCAACTATTTGTCTAACACTTCCAATTCTGTTCATCAACGCATTTTCTGTTCTGGAAAATACCGGTAACGGTTGAATTACTTGCTTAGCTAGTAAATGGCTCGGATCCAATGTAGCCAATCTCAAATATTCATGAGACCGAGTTTGGATTTCCAAGTCTATCGATTGAGATTCGATTTCAAATAAGTCGAGAATATCTGGAACAAAATCTTCGTCGGGGAATCTAACGAGAAATTTCAAAAACGTATTCAACAACATGACTCTGGTAATCAAACTGACCTTGAAGTAAGCATTGTATAATAATTGGAATTGAACGATGATGCTAAATTCGCTTACATCCTTGACTAGGTGTCCAAATTCTCCCAATATAAAAGAAGCCACTTTGATCAAGTTTTCAGAAGTGTCGGTACCCGAGGGTGGTGGTCTTCCCAGACCATTAACTTGTAGAGGAATTTTCAACAAATTGATGATCAATTTACAAGTTTTCTCTTGCAAATCTTCATTATTGACGACAATCTGAACAATCCTTTCCCAAACTTCGCTACTAATATAACTGATTCCATTGGAGTTTGAGCCGCCACCTATAGATAACAATTTAAGCATAGTAGTGACGTACCAAGTTGAATCTGTAGCGAATCTTTCTGCCAAAATGGCGATCTTGACTGCAAGCTCAGATTTAAGTGTAAAGTCAGCAGACGGGAAAAACTCCAACAACTTATTAAGAATTAGACTATAATTCTGAGGATTCGATATAGTGTACAAAAGATCGAGAGATTTCCTCTTTACTGATATATCTTTGTCATGCAAAAGGTGAAAGATTCTGGCTAAATTTTCATCTAATTGGCTTGAAGACGATAAATAATTTGAGTTCAGTCTTGCGGTGAGTTTTGTCAATGCATCTAGTGCTAGATATCTGGTATTTGTTTCACCAGACACTAGTAAGGTGAACAATGCGTTGATTGCTCCGTTTATAGCTTCAATCGAAGCATCTAGAAATATCGACAATGAAACAGATTGGAACAAAATTGCACTTTGAGAATTTCTATTGGGTAACCCTTTAATAGGTTGACAAGCATTTTGAATCGATTGAGCTACCACTCCTCTTAAATTCTCAAGAGTTTTTTCGTCTAGATCTGAGATCGTAAATTGGGGATTACCTTCATGATTTGTTAAAAGAAAGAAGGTTTCAATCAGTGAGAGTAATTTGATGATCAACCATGGAGCTGGTGATTTATAGTAGAAGTATTCTTCGTCACATTTTGAATCAATGACTAACTCGTGCAACTTTGATGAAATGGATGGAATGATAGATTTGACGTACTGAGGCTTCAATTCAGTCACTAGCTGGATCAACAGTGAGCTGGACATTATTACACTCAAATCTTTATCGTCAATCAACTGAAGAATTCTTGGAATCCAATTGCTATTGGTCAGAATGACGTTAGGATACAATTTACTCAAGGTGAACAATGCTATAGACGATTTTCGTCTTATTAATGAGTTCTTCATGGGTGATATGCAAAACGAATAGATTATATCGATCAATTGTAACCATTTAGACGACAATTCATCGTCTTCTTCCACATAGTGTTTATCATCACTAACATTGAATTTAGAGGCTATAAACTGTATAGCCAAACAGTTTATATCTTCGTTATTGCTTTGTAAGTCCTTGACAAGTTGATCATACATTATTTCTAGTAGATCATTCAAAAACTGTTTGATATTCTGATACTTTCGTTTGTCATAATCAATCAAGATCGAAACTGCTAGATACCCCAATTGTTTCTCGGAGTAAGTCGAAGCTTCCAACAACTGAAACGATTGTTTGAGTCCAAAGTTTATCGAGTCATTGTAGCCCAATAAGTATATATAGACGAGTTTGCAGATATATTTCTTCTTTTGATATGCATTCAAGTTTGTGTTGAATTTGGTCTGGATGTTGTTGATTTCGAGATTGATTCGTTTGTTTTCTTCATTGAAATCTTTTGAATTCCTCAAATCTATAATGAATTGCGTTAATCCTTTCATTTGAGGCGCCATGTTAGTTGATTGGTGGTCTTCGGATCGTCTGGAGATACTGATGTTGGATCATGGCCCTACCGGCTTTTTTGTTATTTATTGTATGCAGGTGAAAATAACTAACACAATCGAAGAAAGGAAAGAGGGAAGTGTAGGAGAGAAAAGAGTGGGAAAGAGAAAGGACAGGGAAGTAGAGGTTTCAAAGTTAAGAATAAAACTCTTGCTCTTTAATTTTAATCAAGTTTAAAGAATATTTTGAATAGAAGAATATCAATTAGAGACGTGTTTGTAGTGAGCCGGGTAAAAAGATTCATTAAATATAGCCAACTTTATTTCACTTCATATGATGATTGCTGTGGTGATAAATCATGGGAACTGGCATTTTCCTATATTTGATAATTGAAAGAATTCAATTCAGATCAAAGTTCAGCATTCATTAATCTGGGGGAGGACCCTCTTGTTTGTGTGATTGTAGCATTTCAATTTTTGCAACTTGGCTCACGGGTATTTGGAAAGCACCCCACACAACGAGAAGAACACCTCTATTATTGAATTGAATTGATAAAACTACTAATCCTCCATCATGTTAAATTTACCTCAAGAAACCTTACTTGTCTAAACACTGGAACTAATTCTCTAATTTCTCTGTGATTCCACGAATAAACTCATCTTTTCTATTCTTTTGCAATTCAAATAAGGAGCGAATGGAATTATGCTTGTTCTCAGGGTCGCTTCTATACCTCTCGGCAGCCTTGGCGACATCTTTTCTCGAATATCCAGGAAAATTGTCTTGCGCAAAACTTTCCATCAAAGAATTCCGTCTTGAGTAATTTGTTCTTATAGGAAGTTTCCAAACTCCTTTGAACTTTGCGTTTAGAGTCGTAGCACAATTTTTTCGTTCATAAAACCATTCATACAATTCCGTAACATTTTCAACTTGGTTAATCATATCTCTAGAATACGCTTCTTCTTGAGTCAATCCCTCTGAATCTTTGTTTTCTTTAATGGCTTGGGCACTTTCTATGGCTTTTAATTGAATCGCAGGGTTGTTTTCTCCAATATGGACACTTTGAGAGGATGCAAAATTAGCATGAAAAATATTGCTAGGTTCCTCGAATGGAATACATGTTTGAGGAGCAACGTCTCTAGCACAATTTGTTGCTACGTCGGTTCTAAAATAAAGTTCTGGTCTCTCATTTCTAAGAAAAGGAACTATCTCATCCATAGCTCCAGCCATTTTCACATTTCCAAAAGAATGTGTTTGATCCCTAGCATTGGTAGCTCCAAGGGATTTCACGTTTCTGACGAACTGTTCTGTTATCTTCCCTCCTTGAATTTGTTCAATGACTCTCACATCTCCGTCAATATAATTAGTTCCAAACAACTTTTGTCTTGTTTGATTCCCAACTCCACCACACATATCTCTAGAAGCTCTAGACCCTTGCTTAATAGCTCTTTTAGATACTTTAGTTGCAGCTTCTTTACACACTACTTTTAAACTCAAATCTTGTTTCTTTGCTTTTGAGTTTACATCTTGAGCTGGTTTGATTTCATTTTGAAACCTCTTGATTGATTTTGCAAGTTGTTTGTGGGCTTTCAAGCTCTTCTTCAATACCTTATACGTTTCTTCTTGGAACGCAGTAATGTTGGCATAAATGGTCATTTCAATCAGTCTAATATTTTCAGACATCTCGATACAAGGCATGGCTTCTCTTGTAACGTCTATGGCTGTAAGAATAGTGTGGTGTATATTGATAAAATGCACGACTTTGTATCACGTTTTTGCAGCAATCACTTATGGCTGGAAGTGAACATCTCTGCAAAGATATAAGTTTTGGTTTGTTTGCCACGGTAAAGGAGATTATCATAACTGATACCTTTACTGAGAAAAGGTACATTTTGACCTCAGATTAATCGGTCTTTCATTGCAATCAATAAAATGACTTCTTTGGTTCGTGGATGGTTAGTGAGATTGAGTTGATTAGATAGTAAGTAGAGTTTATGCTACTTATAATCGTTTCTACACCGAAGTAGAACTTACTCACCCTCAATCAGGTTTCAGAATATTGGTAGTATCTATTGCTTCCTACAATATAGTGCTTCCTAAATACCTAGTGGCTTGGGTTTGACGTTACTTCTTTTGACTTTCACAAGAAGAAAATTTGTCGAAAAAAAGAACTCATCAAATCCAATCACTCACTAATATCAATATCCTTATCTATTCACACTGTACTTCGGTTCACTTAATAGTGTTCTGGGTACTATAGCCATATCAATATACAAAGAATATTCGCCATCGCACTACGTTTCGCGGTCGTGCAATATCCTCAATTTTCTCGCACAGTTCATTGGCCAATTCATCCCGACCTCAATCCGAACTAAAGAAAAATTCAACGAACCAAATACACTACAACTACTCAACCAGAATATAATGTCATCTGTTGCCAAAGCTGCTGCTACTAAATTAGATTGGGCCCAAGTCATCTCCTCCTTGGGATTGACCGGTTCCACTGCTGCTTCTTTAACTTCTTTCAAGAAGAGAAATGACGAAGCCAAGAAGGAAAACCTCGCCTTATCTGAACAAACCACCACCATTGATTTCAGTCACTACAAATCCGTCTTAAAGAACTCCAAGGTTGTTGATGAAATTGAAAAGGCCGTCTCTGCTTTCAAGCCAGTCACCTACGATGTTTCCAAGAACTTAAAAACCATTCAAATCTTTGAAGAAAAGGCCATTGAAAACGCTAAATTGACTGAAAAGTCCGTCTTGCAAGAAATCCAACAATTACAAGTCACCCTTAAAGATATCGAAGGTGCCAGACCATTCGACCAATTGACCGTTGATGACGTAGCAAAGGCCAGACCAGACTTGGATGAAAAGGTTAACTATATGGTTAAGAACGGTAAGTGGGAAGTCCCAGGTTACAAGGAAAAGTTCGGTGACTTGACCGTTATGTAAGATAAACTTAAGCATTAATGTGGATTATTTCCAAGTAGAATTAATATACACAATGAAAAATGATGAAAGATCGATACAAGTCAATCTGTAGGATAGAATATGGAGAAGACAAGGAATTGTTAGAATTCGTGAGTTTTCTCTAAGGTATACAAGCTGGGTAAGAGATCTCCATAATAATTGGAATTGTGGGGACTGAGGCAGAGTTCTTATGGAGACTGACGATTTCTGTAGACAGAAGTGCTCTAACAAGCTCCTTTCAAAGGCAGCAAACTAATAGATATTGTGCAAAATAGATTAATTCTAATATATCTTTATTTCATCTTCTGGCTTTTGAATATTGTTTGACCTGGAGTCGAATTAGAGAACTTGAGACATCTAACATTGTGACTAAAATCACGAAAATTTATTAGATTCTCGTCCATGGTAATTATTTATTTCCCTGTAGAACCCAAGAAGTTCCAGTCGATAATTAGTATTTGTAACTTAATCACTATTTTCAGTACCATAGACATTAAATTATACTCTTAGTCACTTGTGGATAATATATTGAGAAATACTTGTGGAAATATCGAGAATCCACAACTTTTAGTCAATTCATCACCAAATACATAAAGGATCTATAATGTGACATCTAACGAAAACAGTCCAAACCATTTATTGATTTAGGGAAAAGAATGTACTTTCAATATGTCTGAAACTAGCTTTAGGTCAGGACTCATTCGTGTACTACAACGTCTAATGAATGATTGACTTGGATCCCCAAATATACAGTTATCAGTGTATGTTCTCTCGTGGTAGTTTTTTCAAAGATCTCTCCTGTTTTTTCAGTCTGGTCATTTCATCCAGAGCTTTTTCATGAAACTTCACTTCTGTTTCCACTTTCCTCTAAACTCAATATCTCTGTTCTTACCCATTTCTTATCAAAAACCTCCCATTCATCTCCTATGTGGACTAAAAAGTCATGTTTTAGTAGGTATCCACTTGGTAAATATGAATATTTATCCAACCCTTCACTGTTTCGACCTCTCCAACTAGACTTATAACCGTTTTCAAAATCAACATCGAACGAGCACACTAGCACGTTACAACGATATTTGATTCTGATACTCTGAATCAAATCCATCAATCGCAAGTACAAGATTTTTGCAGCCACATAAGAGGAGAATCCAAAGGAGTGATAATTGGACTCGTTCAAAACCTTCAAGTCCCAATAGAATATCAGAAGATTGTCTATAATTAACGTGTTCAAGACATTCTGTGTGAATTCTTTACCTTGCAAAAGTCTAGTTAAAGTATCAAGCAAGGAATGGAAATCAGACACTCTCAAAGTGGTGAATTTCTCAGGAATATTGGTAGCTCCACATCCTATCACCAATATTGCATCCCCATCTAGGCTGGCATACACTTCGTTTTGCAAATGCTTGGAATTTAAAAGATAGTGACACGTCTGATTGGTTATGGTTATAAATAAGTCTGTACCGATTTTTAGAGAGAGGCTATGGGCCTGAAGGCTTAGAGACAACGGCTTCCTTTTCATTCTAGAATATAATCATTAACTTGTCATGAAATGATTGTCTGCACACTATACAAAATCGTGTCGTCCACTTAGCACACAAACGCGTAATACTGCTTGGTCTTCTCTATATTAGTAGGGCCTTCCCTTATCATCTATTTTTAAAGATGTTTTCGCGTCGATTTCTGGATTTCCACAACTTCGCTACCATTAGGCTCCATTAATTAGTTGGTAACTGAATCTGTGCGCAATTGATAGTCGTGTCCAAAACAGGAAGTGTTTAGCATTGGGGTCAACTCCAGACTTTTGAAACACTCAAAAAATATCATAACCTAACAAAATATCACTACGGTTTACTCATATAGTTAAGAACTTGTAGGTAGTCAGTAAGAAAGTCCAAGTAAGTACTTGTTTCTAAACCTTCTGGAAGTGTTATGTTTGCCGCAAACGTTTATTAAAGTTTCGTGGCAATATAATAGAGTCATCGATCCCACAAAATTCTCCTACTGGGTACCAAAGATCAAAACCAGAGTCCGTTGAACCCGACAATTCTCAGCATGTGGAGTGGTTATATTAGTCAGTAAAGAGGTACAAATCATGTCATCAATAAAAATAGGTTGTGGAACCTTTGATATCCCTCTGGGGTATGTTTTGTCGTTTTGGCGTTTTGTCTTGTACCACTAAATTCCAGAGAGAATACAGTATTCGAGCTCTATAGACTTGTAGTATAGTAGCAACGCCAGCACTTCACGGTGTTTTCATTTCCTAATTCATCTTATCCTTTCCTCTCTACTCCATATATCCCTAGGCACTCCCCAAATTCCAATTTAGTGCAATCTAGACTGTTCCAATGAATTCCCGATGATGTCAGAACCATAAATAATGTGCAAAGAAAAATAAAGATCTTAATAGTCACACGACATAGCAATACTGTTAAATTATTTACAAAAATGATTCGATACTTTATTACCGATTTCTATATTGCTTGTATTATAAATCAACAGGTTTCAAGGTCGATTGGATTCAATCTCGGATATCATTGAGGACCCTTTATTTTTAGCCTTTGGTACCTTTTTTCGCTTATTTTTGCAGACCCTGGTCCACACGAACTGGTTCTTCAGCTTCAGATAAGTGTATTCTATCACTATTATTTATTATCATTGATCATCACCACTCAACTTCATAATCTCAACCAATAACTGTCAACCATAACTTTCTCGCAAAGTATTCCTACAAACAGTCACAACCTTCATCAGCATATTACTCAATTCATTGAATGATACGACGTCTCTATTCACACTTGAAAGCCTCAGTTTTGAATGGTAGAACTCCCTCACAATATTGCTATGAAGCCTTTATACTGTCGCTATTTCTAACTTTATGGATTGTGTTGACAATGCTCATGAACTATCTTCCAAGACCTCCTTTCTTTCTCTCAAAACTTCTACTAAGATTGGATACATATTGGTTCGATATAAATGTATGGCCCCTAGGATCGGCATCATTTGTATTGTGTATTTTTCTCGGTACTTGGGTACTTTATAAATGGTTCTTTTATACTCCACATTGGGTAAAATACGAACAAGACGATGAAGAGAATGGTAGAGATAGTCATGATACGATACATACATCCTACTCTCCAGATAGTTTGCTGATACCACCTCAATCAGATTCTTTTGAATTGGATCCTGATGTTGTTGAGCTAATGCACAATATCAAAGAACCTTACCAAAATATGCATAATGACAGACTTCTTGGAAAACTTCGAAACGTTGGATCTTATGAACCGTATAAATGTTGGGATCTTGTTCCATTATTATTGTTATTATCATCGTGGTTTCTTTTGAACCTTATGAACGCAAACACACATCCGACATATAAGATCAAGAACATTTTTGCAGCCGCTTTCTTCGATTGTTGCTACGTTGTAGCTCCATTGATCGTTGGGACTTGGTTATATGTCTTCCAAGCCCCTGGAACTTTGAATCTAGCCACCATTAGTTTCGGCCTACTAAATTTATTGGGATTTTTCACTCTGTTAGTAGTCCCAGTGGCTTCTCCAACCTTTGTTCATATCTTCGGTTTAACAAAAGATCCAAGCTATGATTTGGTCTTTGCTGATGCTATGACTATGAAGAATCTAACAACTGGCTTGTTCTTTGACAGACTCATTTATTATCTTACTCCAGGAAAATTCGCTTCCTTTCCTTCATTGCATGTGACCTCTTCTTCATTGACACTATTTCTAGTTTGCTACTATTCTTCAATGAAATCGTTTAAGTTGCTAGCATTGATTAATTTATTAGGCCAGTGGTGGTCGGCTATTTATTTGAAACACAATTGGAGGTTGGATATGTTTGTGGGACTTCTTTTTGCAGTCTCTACTTGGATTTGGATAAAGACAAAGTTGCTTGAGAACGAGGAAAGAGTTTGCAAACTACGCTTGGAAAACGACTTCAAAAACAGTAGTACAATGGGTATGAGAGTTTTCAAGGACACGAGGTTTCAATCGTTATTTGATCCATACGAGTAGTCAGATTTACTTTCAGGTATCACGTTACTATTATTAACTACCTGCAAAATTTGATATCATAAATCTCATCTATTTTTTTTCGACTCTTTTAGTAATCCTTTAATTTTGAGACATGGATATCATCACAGGTTTCTAAGTTGCACTATACTGGTGGAAGAGAGAACTGGAGAGAGAATATCCAGGTTTCGACTACTTAGAAAGTCTAAGATTCTGTTTCTCGTTGGACCCACCTCAACTTGGATTCTTGTAATGCATTGAAGATTTTGAAGCCATTAAAATGAAGTAGTAAATTTCAAATTAGAGGAAAGTCTCTTGGAAATATTTTGGATGGTATTTTCATCATAAGGTATTGGTCACTAATATCTTACCTCAATAATAGCTATGGCTAAATTTATAGTAGGGACCATTCAATGCAAATGCATACTTTCTACAGGGTTGGAATTGGTTAAATCCCAATTAATATGCTGTTGGAGTTCGCTTAAAAAAGGTCAAATTTCTGATTTTGGTTCTGAATATTTGTAAAACCAGGTATAATCTCCTGATAATATTATATAGACAACGATCTGAGTGTTTATTTGGGTGTTTATTTGGAGCTTTACTTGTCTGTATATTTGTAATTGGACTAATACTCTTTTGGTAAATTTCAACTAATTTGTAAGATTGTTGCAAAAAATGAACAAAACATTCTACAAGATGACTCAACTGGAACTTAAACTGATGCCGCCGGATAGCATTTAAATTGATATAAATAGAGATGAAAAGATAAAAACGCTTAGCATTTGATGAGCTCCACTACTTCCAAATTAACCGGGTTACACTGTTCTGCAATTTTCTTGTTATATAAATTGTAGAAACCACCCGAAGCACATTGGTAAAACATTGTGATGTTTCCAAGAGCAAGTAATCCTTTGTCTGTGACAGACCAGCCAGCAGCATAAATTGTACCGTATTGAGGAGCAACTGGGCCATCGAATTGGATTTGATGACTTCCTACAATACTTCCAATTCTTTCATTGGAGTCGCGTAAGATTCCGTCCTCCAAACGCATTTGCAAGGTTCCTTCAAAAACACAAGAAACAGGTAAGAAGAGAGAGCCAAATTCATTATCGGAATCGGAATCAGTATCGCAATCAGCCTCTTGATTTTCTTCACAATCAGTCTCGTCTCCTTCATTTTCTTCACAACCAGACTTTTCATCTTCATTTTCATCACAACCAGATTCTTCGTCGGATCTCTTGACCTTCTCTAAATACCCTTCATCGTCACTAAGTTCTTCGCAGAATTCCTCGTCATCACTATCAAAACTTCCGTGTCTTTGAATTTGTCCGTCGTGAATTTGAATTACATTTGCGGCTCTTGTTGGCTGTGGGGCGCTTGTAACAATTGACATATAAACTTCAGTCGTCACCTGTCTTGCTATAGAGGTAGGAACAGGCTCCTCATATTCACCATCATCATTAACAATAAATGGAGTAACCACAAATCCGAAATTGAATGAAAGCGAATCATGACTACCCGCTAACATAGGTTGTTTAGGTTTCAATTGTGTCCAATCTTCTCCGTTTTCAGGATTGTAAACAGCTGAGCTGACTGCTAAAGTAGCCATAAGGGCGAGAACTGATTTCATTGTTTGGTAGATGGCAGAAAGTGGTGGTAATATAATAAATTATTCGTGCGCTTTTATATGGGTGCAAAATCATATTTGTGGATGCAAAACTCCCGATATGGACCTTCCACAAAAGCGTTGGCACTATGAAGAGAAATGTCAAATGTTGATATCTGAGATTAATGCAAAGTAGAAGGGTCTTTGACAGGTACAGCCTCGGCTATATCTGATAGCATTTATTATCTTGACATTTCTTGTATTGAGAAGGAGGTTGCAAATGCAACTACTTCATCAAAGCTATAAAATAGAGATCGATATATTGAGCATAGTATGCTGAAGACAGAAATATTTTATAGAAAGATTGAGGAGTGTTTGATATGACTAGATATTTTCAATAGAAGAGAAAAGCCACAAGTCGTTCCCTTATATACTGAATAATGTCGAGTCTAACTCGGTGCCTTTAAGCATAACTCTTACTGAGATATTAGTACCCAAATCTAATGGTGCTCAAGATCATTAAAATTGGTTACAAAGCAACTCTAATAAACATATATTTTAGTATTATCCCTATCCTACGTTTACTCTCCCAATATCCTTCTTATATCTATCTTCTCCCAGTATCCTGCTTTTATTTGTCCTCTCTCCATATCTAATTGCTATCATCACATTATCCTGCATATTACCCGTCCACTCAAAACTTCGATGAATAAGCGTCAAAGAAATTCAACTACCAACCTTCTACTTATACACTAATGATGTTTAGAAGAGCGTTGATAAATACTAGATTCGTATGCTAAACGTTAAACGTTTCCGACGTTAGAAATCACTTCTGCAAATACTAACAATTTTTAGACTGGATTAAAACCAGTTAGACCAAATGCCATCAGGTTCATTTCTACAGAGATCAAGGATGCCATAGATAGAGCTGTTGGTTCTTCTAAGGTCGTTTTGTTTATGAAGGGAACGCCCGAGTTCCCACAATGTGGATTCTCCAGAGCAACTATCCAAACCTTGGGTCAACAAGGTGTTGACCCGGAGAAATTCGCCGCGTACAATGTGTTGGAAGATCCAGAGTTAAGAGAAGGAATCAAGGAATACAGTGCTTGGCCAACTATTCCACAGCTCTATGTTAACAAGGAGTTTGTTGGAGGCTGTGATATTATTACCAGTATGGCTCAAAGTGGTGAATTATCTGAGTTATTGGAAGCTAATGATGCTTTGGTCCCTGAAGATTTCGAGGAAGCAGAGAGTGCAAGCGTCAAGGTGAGTGAGAGATAGATTAATTATTGTTACTAGCGGCGCCTAGAGCCTAGAGATGAGAAGTGGATGAGAAGAAAAACCCCAGAGTTGCTCTACGGATAACTTTTCATCAACTACGTGATTTAACGATTACTGACTGAATGACGTTAGATTTATAAAGAACTGAAATTAATTGACTTTATCGCTATTTGAAGGTTAAGAAAATGAAATCACAGATACTAGTGAAATCACTTCTAGTGAAATCACTAATAATCACCGATATTAGTGAAATTCCAAAATGATGTTACTTGCCATGAAAATGATATCCCAACTATAGAATTATATATCGATCATCGTCGTGCTGAACTATTATATATATCTACCTTTGTACATACTGTTTAATAAAGGACTTGGTTGTCCCCGAGCACTGATCGTGGTGGAAATACTCCTCACAGAAGAGGTTGATGTAATTGTATAATGCCTATCGTTGATTCGTTCATTCGCTTGCTCATTCACTCATACATTTGCTTACAAATATAATTTAATGTAACTGATTTTTGCCATAGAAATTGTTCCCCAATCTCATAATAACCGTTTGAATATATATAAGAACAAAAATAGAAGAGATTTAAATAAGTAATAATAATAATATGGAGAATAATGTCCATGCGAAATAAATACGCTAGACAACTAGTTGTTTCTAGAATGGTAGCTTATGATGACTGAATACCACGAGACAATGAGGCGACTCATGTTGACCAGTGTCTATTTTATGATGCAGTGATTATAGGTTATGCAGGGCCAGTAGCATTTGTAGGACAAACGCCATTATTCATGACTGTTGAATTGTTGGATGATGATTTCAAGCTTTTAGAAACCGTTGAAGACCTTCTTCTGGATAATAAGTTAGAATCGTTCAAGTTCAATGTAAACTTAAAGTCGCCATTGATGCCGCTAACAATAGAAGACGATCTTGTTTGGTATTCTGCGCCGTCTTCTTCGTTATCTGATAGTGAGTTCGAAGATGAAACTTCAACGTCTTCCTCTGTATCGTCACGTTTTGACTTGTGGGACGAGTTTCTCGATCTTGAACTTGACAAACAAGTGATCTTGTCTTCGCGTTCTGACTCGTCATCCTGGTCGTCCACGGAATTGGCGTTGAATACATTCTTGAAATTGAGGTTTTTCATTTGCTCACGGGTTGGGTTTGGAGTTTTTGGAAGGTTCTTTTTGTCACCTCCAAATTTCCTACGTGGTGCAGAATGGATAACAAAGTGGTCACTAGACGATGAAGAGAATGAAGGGTCATCTTCATTTTCCGATTCCACCTCTTCAGTTATCTTGTCAATGAACTGTACGATCTTTGAAGAAACATCACCTTCATCTTCATCAGAAAGTGTGGTGGACAACATTGCAGGGTTGTCAAATACCTTTTTAATAGCCTCTGCACGAGGAGACAAGAGTGGCTGATCATACGCTTGCGGAGCCAACGAGAAGTTTGGAACTGGCATTGTAAGTTCGGAGGTCAGAGAATCAATATGTTCTACATGTTCTGCATGTGGAGCATGTTCAACATGTTCGACATGATTAACTTCAGCGCCTTTGGTGGTCATATTATCTCCAAAGTAATTGTTTTTGTTACCAAAAGATTCGTTGAGTACCCAAGGATGATTCCAAATATCTCCAATAGTAATTCTTTCTTGAGGGTTAGTGTTCAACATCTGGGTGATAAGATGCTTTGCTTCATCCGAGATTTGATCCCACCAGGGGTTCAAAAATTGGAAATCTCCGTGAATGATCTTTAATGTTAATTGATTAGGATCGTCATCATAAAATGGTGGGAACCCACACAAAATCGTATAAAGAAAGCATCCCAAGGACCAGATATCCACTGCTTTTGAATAATAATTCTTCTTTGATGTTTTAGTTGAAAAATTCTTACGTTTATCAGAATTGCAGGTGATGACTTCAGGTGCAGTGTATCCTGCAGTTCCACAGGGAGTTTTCAATGAGTTGTGATGGTTATCAATAGGAGAAGGATCCAATTGTTTTGCCAATCCAAAGTCTGCTAACTTGATAACTCCGATGGTTCCGCCTCCGACGTTTGGTTGAAATGAACCTTCGTCAATTTTGGAATCATCGTCAGATTTCCGGAGACATTGCGAGAACTCGGCAGTTGATCTCGGTGAATAAGGAATTTTATTGAACAATAAGTTTTCTGGTTTGATGTCACGATGTACAATATTGTTGTCATGAAGATGTTGAATAGAGTCCAAAAGTTGAATGAATACGTGTCTTGCAAGAATCTCGGAGAAGTAAGTGTATTCAATAATTTTGTTGAAGATTTCACCACCGTCGCAGTATTCAAGAACTAAAAAACTATGATTTGGAGTATTGTAGTGGTGGAGAAGGTTTAAGATGTTGCGGTGTTTTGGAAGCTTTTCCATAATTTTCACTTCATTGATGATATTTGCAACTTGTTTGGATGTAAGTGTAGCTTTGTCGATAATTTTCACTGCTACAGTCAAGTTTGAGTTCGAGTCCCATGCCTTATATACAGTTGAGAAGGCGCCTTCTCCAAGAACACTCAAGAGCTTGTAGTTTGAGGGTAAATCTGGATAACTTATAGAAGAGCTTAATGAAAATGATGGTTGGGCATTATCATGAGAGATGGCCGTGGTGGAGTTGGAAGTATTTGTGGGCGAAACTTCATCGTTAAGCGCCACTGTGTTTACAGTCGAAGTTGATGAAAACAACTTTTTAAAGTTCTGAATGTTAGTAAACTGCCTAATAGCCTTTCCTCAACTAGACTTGCTAACCAACTTTGATTAAATTAGTCAAAGTTCGAATATAGCCGGATGTTCCAGAAATTTAATAGGTTGTGGAGATAAAAAATCCAATCTAGCTAGTTGGTATACATAGAAACGTTGCTTCGCTGGGCCCGCTCGGTTTCACTAGACGTTCGAAATTATACTTACCAGTATAAGAGTCATGATTCATGTTATTTGGTTAGCTTAATCAGCCCAGGGGATCCTTGTTATTTAAACAACTTCCGGAATGTAGCGAAACTCCCCTCTTTCCGAATTGGGATGCGGGCACAATTAGTTAAATCTGGTTATGAGAGGTGACTGGGGTATGATGTAATGTAAATAAACCTATAAATGAAGAGGAAGTTGACAGAACTAACACACGCAAAAGGGAATTATGCGGAGAAGTTCTGTAAACGTGGAAGAAAACCTTTTGGAGACCCTATCGAGTAGACTTCATCGTCATGAATATCATCACTAATTCCGACATTTTTGTCCTTCCTCCTCCGCATATTCTTTAATTAGATTTGTCAATATGGTAGAAAGATAAGAAACCCAAGGGAGAAAATGACCCATAGAGATAATAAACCTCAGGGGGAGTAGACTAGGTCGTAGAGAGGTCGTAGAGAGGTCGTAGAGAGAACATATGAATCAGGATTACAGTGGCTCGACACAAAATACGAAGTCACTACAGAAAATCAGTTTGCGAGATGTGCGTAATAATCCTGGCCACGACCATATACCTTTGCTGGTTGGCGTTGTAAACCCTACTTCGATACATAATGTATTCGAATTACAAATTATGTAGCTTACCGAAAGATCACATCGTCACGCTATTGTATTTTTATCATATGGAATTATACTTTGTTCTGACTTGAGGCTGGTTAGGTTCCATGTTCAAGATTTTATCGATCGGCGGTAATGATCTTTTACTATATGGGAACGTTTTGTTTTTCTCCAGCAAGTAGTGAAAGTGGACATCACTGCCACATAGTACTACATTTCAGGCCCCGCCTAGGATGTGGTAATTATTATCTCGAAGCTTCGTATGGTTTCTAAATTACGTCGTAAATAGACTTCAAGGTCGATTGCTCTCCACAAAATAAATTCCAAAGACCCCACTACTTTTTTATTGTAGTCTATTGTTCTGTAAGGTCCAGTTCTGGAAGTGAAATTCGAGCGCCAAGGCCTCGTATCATAAGCCTGGAATACACTACCATTGCATGTATAGATCTCTATGAAGCGAATTTACAGTTCAATATATACTGACGTAACTTAGAGTGCTCTCAATCGCCTTCAGAAGTATAGAGTCTTCTGCATATAGTGGGTCAACGTCATTTAAAAATATCCACAGGTTGAAGTGTCTGAATTGTAGCAATAAGACCAAGTAAGAATTAAATACATTCCTTGAAAATTGAACTCTTTGAATTAATTGAATTAATTGAACTCCTTGAATGAATGGTATTGAATCTAAATGGTCTTTTGGATTCCTTAGGACTTGGTTTATTGGAACCACATGGTGCAATTAAGATAACAATAATCCGGATAAGAAAATTTGCAGAAAATATTGTAATTGCATATCTACAAGATCAATATTTACTATCCTAAAAATGTTAAATTACCGAGTTTTCTAAATATTAATTGATTGAAAGAGCCTGTGATTCAATGCATTGGAAACGAAATGTATATACAAGTTCTAAGTAATTTACAAGTTCATTCCTTACGGATACTTCGTCTACTCCTCTAAATTTCGTCTGGACCTGAATAATCGATTGAAACATCAGCTGTTTTGAACCTTTTCTTCTATTCCTACAAGTTCCGATACTTCCTGAGGTTAAGAGCCGAGGATAGAGAAGTTTCGAACTTAAGTGATATTTCCTCGAGTAGAATTTCAGAGTGTTACTCCATTCTAATTGAGTCTCGGTATTAGACAATAATCTGACATTCTCGTGAGTAGGTATATCTAGAACTTGAGAATTATATGACAGAATTCGCAACTAAAGGTTATGGAAATTGAATATTCAAGTAGTTGTAAAATAACTAACATATGTAGGACTGCCTCAGAGACACTACTAGAGCGCTATTCTCATACCTAAAGATCTCATACCCTCAATCTACGAAACTCATTTTTCAATCTCCGAAAGAACCCTTTTTTCAATACTCTCAAATGGGACTTTCAAAACTATGGAATTGTCAGATCCACTCCAATACACATATCAAATCTTCATTTATGCCATCAATAGCTAACGTTAATTGTTGATCCCCACAATTATCAAGAACCTTCAACTCCATCAATATGCAGGATTTCAATTTCGCGATGGTCTTCATTTTATCCTTACATAATCGTTTGGGAAGTTTTTTTAAGGCATCGGAGCATCAACTGAACTGAATCACAGTTCAACAGTCAAACTATCTCGTTCATCAACAGTTAACTTGATCTCAGTCCATTATCGATTGTTATGTCTAAGAATCAGGGCCGTGTGCCGTATTCTTCGAATGTCGATACCGCTCTTCTTGAGCTGCTCACTTCGATAATTACTAGTGAAAACCACGTCCAACTTCTTCAAATAATTGATAACGGCTCACTTTCAAAAGTTCTTACTGCTTGGTCTTACTTTGCATCAACCAACAACCACTCCCAATTTATAGATTTGTCATCCAAGCTCTCCAAAGCGACCTACACTATCAATTTAATTACGCACAATGAAGTACAAGAGCCTGCTGCTTTAGCACTCCAACTTCAATATTTGGCTGCCAAACCAAAGATCATTGCGTTCTACACGGATATCATAAATAACCATCTCAAAGTGGTGTATCGTGCATTGAACAATGTCAAACCTTCGTTGACCATTCCTACGTTGCGGATCCTTACGAATCTTGTCAAATTTGATCTGTCTCCATCTTTAACATCGTTATTCTACAATTCATTTGATTTCACCTTGGCAATTCTTCCTAAATTACTAGTCCCTTCCAAACATGACTTAGAAGATCCTAAATTAAGATCTCATATGTCTATAAGGTACAATTTCATCAATTTTTGGATCGCTCTCAACTCAAAAGTGGCCCATTATCTCCGTAAAGACCTCTTGGTCAACAACTATAAGATTATGAATACTTTATGGAAGTACATCAACGATTTTGACTCAGAAACTACCATCTCAAGCATCATAGACTTTATCGAGTCTAGTATCTTGAACGAACCTCAATTTAAGAAATCATCAAAGTGTAGAATTTTGAATGAAAATTTCATGTACAAAGTTCAACCTATTTTCAATCGTTTAGGTAACGACGAGTTTGCTACTAAGTTCATTCTGTTCATGAATACCTTGGTATCAGACTCTAAGCATGGTTTGGTTTTCCCAAATGATAAATTATGGCAAACAAATTCCCAAAGTGGTGTTCCAGTTCAAATCAATAATAAAACATACAGAATTAATAATAAGTTGATTTACACCTTACTTACGACTTTGAAGCCTTGGGAATCTCATACTCAACTCCAGTTTGCGGTGACAACTCTTCAATTCAACCCTGAATTGATTCCTCCATACATGAGTTGGATGATTCAACATGGTGGAGGATACCATGACCCTTCGCTTACATCTTGGTGGATTGGTCATACCCTTCTTTACACACATATCCTTCAGCTTCCAAACCCAGTTTCAATGAACCATACTGATTTTATCTCACAAGATATCTCATATGACGTATCTTTGGTTGCAGAATCAATTTCTTTACCTCCAATTACAAAGTCTGCCCTCACTAAGGGATTGGAAACAAATAAGCCAATTCTTACCCAATTCACACTTCAATTGATTATGTTTACCCTTAAAAAATTGACTACTACCCTTCAGTCTGGTGCCATTGCAAAGAGACAAGAACTTATCGAATCTGTATTCAACAACTTGCCAGATATCTCGGCATACGTGCAAGTGTTTGCTAACGACTCTACTAAAAATCCTGACCATAAGCTCATCAAAGTATCCCTGATAAACATCATCAACCAATATGAGATTCTTTACCCTAAGCATTCTCCTACATCCTCTTCATCAAGTATGTTGACGAAGTTTACAAACAGCGGGATTAATGATATTATCAATTCTAAGTTGGACACTTCTTCTGGGTTTGAATTAACTCTTTTAGACAATTACTTGTCCATTCAATCCCATCAAGAACAAGCGACAGATTTGAAATGGTGGAATAAGTCTCCATCTGGTAATTCATTATTCACAAGTCTTGTCAAGTTATCAGCCAATGAAAATATCAACGATTCTTTCACATTTAAGATTGTCAACTTGTTAGAGACTTTGACTTCTGCCAAGTTATTGTTCAACAAGAATTTGATTGTTTCTCCAATTCTTGCCTTGATTTATTCTTTCGATTCTTCTTCTTCTGATTCAACACTTGTATGGAATCTTTTAGACGAAGCTGTCGCCAGAGCCATCCGTACTCCGTACAAATATCTTGATTTGTCACATCAACATTACAATGATACCAGTTTATTCGTTGTTGTTCTCTTTGAACAAATCAATTTTGCTCTTGCAAAACAATCAGATATTACTGTTCCATTATCGTGGCTTTTCAAGTTCGCCAAGTACTTAATTGTGGTTGGTGAACCAAAAGAATCCATTATTCAACTTTTCAACGAATATTTGAAGGATCCAAAGGTAAAGGAGTCAATTGAGAAGAATAACCTCTTTGAAGTTTTGGAATTTAATTCTTCAGATTCTACAAAAGACACTTTCTTGTCGTACATTATCAATACTTCAAATCGTGAGATGGCTTCCAACATTTCTTCATTGGAAAAGAAACCAGTTTTGTCAAATATTGATATGGCTGCTTTGTTGTACAGGTTGTCGCTTATAATTTCCGATTCAAGTATCAAAAAACCAGAAGATTTATTAATTGAAATGGTTTCAAAACTCGGTAACTACCTCCTTTCGATCTTACCAAATGATGAACATGCACTTAAGTTTGTCCTTTCTTCGAAGTTCTGGTCTACCTTCCTCTTTTCTTTGACTAACATTCCTTCACCTTCTAAGCTTTTAGTTGGTAGTTTGTTTGAAGAGGTTTTGCAACAGTTACCAAGTGAAATATTTGATTCAAAATACATTCAATTCAATGAGTTGAATAAGTTTATTAACGGGGTCTTTCAAAGTGATATTAAGGTTGGACAAGAAGTCCAACTTTTCTACACAAAGTTCGCCTGGTTGTTAACCAATGATCAAGTTAAGCAATTGTTGAACGAAAAATTCGCCCACAATGAATACTTCTATATTAGAGTTTCTCAAATTGCTTTGGAAAGACTGATCAAAATTCCTTCAGAAACATTCAATACTTTGCTCAGTTTCTCCAAACAAGAAACTAAAGCCATTTTATCTTCATTAATCGAAGCTGATTTGGTCACTTTTGATGAAGTTACCATTCTTGATGAAATCTCCAGAATTTTAGAAACCAAATCCAATCACTTTCTTCTTAAGAGTTTTATCACATCATCAAATACTAATAGGGATAAAATCATCACATTCTTGGTTGAAAAGGCGAGTGCTCTTGATGATGAGTATTTGTTATGTTACATTGGGTACTCAATTACTTTAAATTTGAAGGAGGGCAAAATCAACTCCGAAGATCCAATTCTTGATCAATTCTTTCAACGAATTTCGAAGTTGGCCCTTAAATTTCTTAGCCAACCTGATTTTGAATCTCATATCGAATGGAATCAAATTTTGGCCGTCTTGACGATCAGTTTATCGTATATCTCGGCAGAAGAAAAGGCTACAATTATTGAACAAGTATTCAACTATATTGAATCCAAGGGTATCAAAAGTAGTTTTGTCTCAGAATTTTCACAATTCATTAATCACTATATTGTGACCAGTGAAGATTTGAATCAAAATATCAAATCGTGGATTCATAAGTCGATGCTTTACATTACGAAGAAATTCGCCGAATCTTCAACATTGTCAAAGAACTTTGACAACTTTTTGGATGGGATTCAACAGATTGCCATAAAGTTACCTCAATTAAACTTATCAATTTGGAAATTGGTTCCAATCTCCATTATCAACACTCAGTTAGAAGTGTTGTTGAATCACTCACAATGGATCTCTAATGCCAATTACCTAACCTACAGCAACATTGTCATCATCACTGGACTGAAAAATATCGTACCTTTTGAAAAACTTATTCAAATCTTCATAAACAATGATCAGAACATTTTGAATCAGTTACCAACCCTTGCAACATCAAAAGCACGTTATCTTTCTGCTTTGACACTTTCTAATTTGTTCAACTTTGATCCATCAAAGAATTCAACCACCATTTTGATGGAAAAGATTATCTTGCTTTACCTTGGTTCAGTTAGATCGGAAGATATTCTTCTTAAATCAATCCTTATCAAGATAGAGTCACACACTTCAGCTTCATGGGTTGCTAAGGTTAGCAACTGGGAGTTTACTGAAGAAATGACCAATAATGAAATTGAATTGGTTGGTGAAGACAGATTGATCTTGAAGGATAAATCGAATTTCATCATCTCATTGAGCAAACAGTTTATCAAAAACTCCATTAAAAGTGGATATGATGCTAAACTTTTTGAAGTGCCTCAATTCACCACTTCCGACACTAAAGTCATTATTGTTTGGCCAAAGATTGAAGACTTTTATGAAACAAACAAGATTTTGGTTAATCAGGAATATCAGAGTACCATTTACGACTCTGAATTTTTAACCATGTTGATTATTAATAATGATGAATTGGTCAAATACGACCAAAAAGACGAGAAGGATCCTTCCATTAGTAAAGCAAAGTTTGATTTGCAAAAGTTAATCGAATCAAACTTACTACAATTGATAGTGGTCAACTTGGCCAATCCAATCAAAAACGTAAGGGATATCTCGCAAGTTTTGGTTGCAGGGATCTTGAATTCAATTGATGATGTGGAAAACTTCAAGGACAAGAATATCTACAAGGTCTACTTGTCCAATATCTTACACACATTAAGAACCAGTGACGACATTCCATCTATCGTTTGGCACATCTACTCGAGTTTTATTCCCATCTTATCGAACCCCGGCCATTTCTTATATGAAAAGAGTTTCAGATATGTGTTATCGAATCCAACCATCAAGAACAATGACATTCCATTATACACCAACATCATCTTATCCATGACTAGTGATTCTCAATCTGAGAACGATGAATCTTATTACAGGCAAGTTGCTTGGTTGCTTGAGAATATTATTGATGGTACTTCAACCATTAAAGACTTGGACATTCTTAAATTCAAAGGGATTTTTGAATGGGTGTTGAATTTGTCAAACTCTCCGTTTGTTACCATGAAGGTCAAATCTTTGATTCTCAAGTTGTTGTACATTGTTCAAAGTATTGATCAAGGTTCAGATATGTTGATTACAAGATTTGGAGTTTTGACTAGTTTGGAACAACTTTTGAACAGAATCGATCTGGGTAAGGGAAATGTTTTTGATGAACAATTGAAGTTGAATTTGGACCAAGTTGTTATCAGGTTTGGATTAAGTGTTGGAGGAACTAAGAGAATTAGAGACTGGTGTGGAGATGATTTAGGTGGATACATAAAGAGAATTCACACTAGTACTAAGTGATCAATACTGAGCGTAGCGAAGTGTTGATTTGTTGCAAATAATTACTTAGAGTCTTTTCTCATATATATTGTATATTATTCAGTCTCTTACATACATAATATAAAGTACTAGACTAAATTATTTTTCAAGATCTAATATTGTAAATTCAATGGTAAGTACTCGCTGGGGCATATTAGAAGTAGCGGGAAATACCTAATTTTACCGACTCTACGAACCTGAAGCGTGGTGCTTCACTCAGTTGGTTATTGTCTGATCACATTTCGCAGCCTAAATTATTCTCTCCACAGAAGCGCGAAAAACATTTTATAAATGAAACTGTTTGAGACTGATAAGACACTTAGTTACCATGGGAGTATGTATGATAAGATAATGAGGAGCCTGGTATTTGGAAGGAGATTCTTGTAACTGCTAGATGATTTTCGGCTAGTCTTCTTCTAAGTTACGAACTTTCTATAGTTTTAGGGCTCTCTTATTGCGAGTGGCGTTGTTATCCAGTCTGTTTACCATATCATGGATAGTGAGTAATAGTGAATTACAGAATGGCGAGAGGTATGCATGAGACTAGATCTTTCACTAGATCTTTTACTAGACCTCTCACTAATGATTCACCAGCACATTCGCCACTATTCACAGCTATCCTCATGACATTCCGTACTAACCTCAGCTTGGTAAAATTGCACACTATTCCATTGATTTGGTTTTGATCTCCATAATACTAGCTGGTATTCATCGTAATACTGGCTTAGTGTTTGATATGTCACATTTATCGTCGGTTGATTTCCGTAGGTGGTTCGGAAATTATTTGGCATTTGGTGAAAGATGCTACGATTCAACAGTGTCATTGTTGAAATTGACTGGCTACTTTAAACAGAAAAGCTTGGTGTATGATTATGTACAAAGGGAAGCTGGAAAAGTGTTGAAAGAACAAACTGGAAGGGACGTTGAAGATTTCCTGAAAAAGTAAATACTTCAGGAAAGAAAGAAGGAACGAATCAAGTATGGGCTTTCTGGAATAGTAGCTTCGAACTTAGATGTCGTTGTGATTTAGTGGTTAAATATGAATTACTTTATGTCTTTTAGTGGTTAAATATGAATTACTTTATGTCTTTTAGTGGTTAAATATGAATTTCTCTATGTCTATCTAATATTTATTATGTGAATTGTTTGTATGATTCATTTTATATTGGGAACTTTTAGGTTTGCTATACACGAATCATAGCGGTATATTAATGTAGCCATAAAGAGGTTTAGAATCGTTCTGTACTATTGTAGCATGATTTAGCATCTTTAGGTTTAACTTCTACTCCAGCACTACGACATGGAACTAGATGTACGAATATATACATGGAAAGAGTCATCAAAGAAGAGCTTTAAGATCCTCCTATATTACCTTATCCTCTCACATCCCAGCCATAGTACTAGATGGTAATATATGGCAGGATTATTCGCTTCTAGTATATTGTCTCTACTTGGAACAAACTTGAAGCTTACATAAGCACTCATATTAGCGATGTTCATCGCGATATATTGCCGCTAAATCAGCTCCATGCTACTTCACTCATACGTCTCCTGCAATCATACAGGAAGCTCGTCTAATATCCCCCAAATTGGTATGTCACGATCATGTTTGCAGATGGAACTTTCTTAGAGTTCAATCTCTTCAGTACGATCATATATCAACATTATCAAGATGCATAGAATAGATTTGAAACCACATCTAGTCTTGAAAAACGGATACAAACATTTTTACTAACGACATACTTAGAACAAGCGAGGAATATTATTCTTAATAGCGGAATAGAACTGGTGCACGAAGATTGTTCTGAATAAGTGAAGTCTAAACCAAAGTAGAATTCCTGTTTCACCTAGTCATTCGGCAACTAGTCCCCAGAATTCCATAAACATTACTGATTACTTATATACATACACTTTAAGAGAGGTGCTTATGACTAATCAATTGGTTGAAGCATTTAAAAATGCTATAGTTCTTGAACAAGAATCTGATATATTATTAACCAACTCATATTTAAGTCTGTATTCACCCAAGAAACTCGCAGGTTTAGGTTTGGCTATTATCAACTTAATTGTCGATAATGTACGAACAGGATTTGGTGGTAAGACATTAATTGAACTAGTATTAGATCCAGCAGTCAAAAATGAGCTTGGAATCCAGCTCGGCTCATTGCGAGTTGGTGATATAGTAAAATTGGATAAAATGAGCAATTCAAGTGAAGAGGGTATCCAGGCAAGGAAAGCAGTTAACAATTTATCTAAAAAGATCAGCGACAACTCGACCAAAACACATAAATCTGAGTCTGCGATATCGTCTCCAGACTCTTTTGATGCTGTGGTTATAAAAGTGAATTCTCATTGTATCACTGTTTCAATAGAAGAGGATTCGGATGAGATCCTCCACTTATACAATAATACAAATGAAACTTCGAAAATGTGGATAGTGAAGGTTTCCAATTCAGTCACATATAAACGAATGATTTCAACTATGAATAAATTGGGTGAGTTTGGCGATACCCACGGTAGCGAGATCATAGAGTTGTTATTGGGACAACGTAAGTACTCGCAGCATAGTGGATCTACTAAGTTGAAGGAGAAGGATTTCTTCAACACGGAATTGAATGAATCTCAAAAGCAGGCCATTGATTTTGCAATAAATCAGTCGCCAATCACAATTATTCATGGCCCTCCAGGTACGGGGAAAACTTATACATTAATCGAGCTTATCAAACAATTGACGTTCAATAAAGGAGAAAGAGTATTAGTATGCGGGCCTTCCAACATATCTGTTGATACGATTTTAGAACGTCTCTCTCCAATGTTTGCAGGAGATGATAAAAAGAAGAGAGGGGGCAAAAAACCAAAAGGAAACCCCGAAAAATTGATCAGAATTGGCCATCCTGCTCGGTTGTTGGCCAATAACTTACAGCACTCTCTTGATATTCTCTCCAAGACAAGTGCTGGGGGTGACAACGACAACAAGGCTATTTTACGAGACATCGAAAAAGACATATCCGAAACGTTAGCCAAAGCGAAAAAGTGTAAGAGATACAGTGAGAGACGAGTATACTGGGGAGAATTGAAGGAGTTGAAGAAGGAATTAAGGATTCGAGAAAAGAAAATTGTTCAAGATCTTTTGGTAAACTCTCAGGTTGTACTTTGTACCTTGCATGGAGCGGGATCCTACGATTTGACATCACTATACAAGGAGCCTTCGTTGAGTTTTGGTCCTGAGCAACCATTATTTGACACAATCATTATTGATGAAGTCTCTCAGTCGTTAGAACCTCAATGTTGGATTCCTTTAGTGAATCATTTAGGATTCAAGCGGCTTGTGATTGCTGGTGATAACATGCAATTACCTCCAACAGTGAAATCGCAGGACGAAGTTGAGAGGATGATGGCAACTATGAAGATTGGAGAACAGGGAAAACTTGCAAAACTTGAAGAGACATTATTCGACAGACTAATGCGAGATCATGAAGGTGAGAAGTTCAAACGATTGTTGAATATTCAATATAGAATGAACGAGACTATTATGCGTTTTCCATCACAGGTACTCTATGGAGGAGAATTAAAAGCGCATTCTTCGGTGGAGAATATTCAATTGGACATTGAAACTGAAGGAGGCCCTTGTATCTGGTACGATACTCAAGGAGGAGATTACATAGAGCAGGAGAGTGAAGCTGGCCAATTGGGAGATACGACGGGATCGAAATTCAACGAGATGGAAGCAATGGTAGTAATCAAACACTTGAAATTGTTGATGTCACAAGGAGTAGACGCCGAGAGTATTGGATTGATTTCTCCATATAATGCCCAGGTGAGTCTATTGAAAAAGTTGATTCATCCGGAAGACAAAATGTTACCAGTAGAAATCAGTACAGTAGATGGATTCCAGGGCCGTGAAAAAGAAGTTATTATCATCAGTTTGGTACGTTCGAACGATCATAGAGAAGTGGGATTCTTAAGAGACAAACGTAGATTGAATGTTGCCATGACTAGACCAAAGCGTCAGCTTTGTATAGTTGGAGATTTAGAATTGATGGGTACGAGTGGAGTTGAATTTTTGAAGCAATGGAGTGAATATGTTGAAAACCCAGATTCTGGATTCGAAGTAATATATCCAGAATTAGGTGATTATTAGGTATTACCTAATAGGAACTGGTATTCTAGATGAGAAATATGACGATTTGAACATGTTCTAGGTCAGAAAACTCATGATTAGAACGGGCCACGTTACTTTGTCGGCTCCTTCGACACGTTCCATAATTCTACAGGTTGAGTCGATGCTTGTACGACAGTTGATCCAATCGAGCAATATATCTCAAAGCAGATCTCGGATCACTTGGATGAAACGGATTTAAAAGTCCATAACATTATTTGTGTCAATCTGGTACAAATCACTAGTTAATATTTACTAGATCACCAATCAGCATCAAGTACATTAAGTAGATGGAGTTATTGAACTGAATAATGCATTTAGATAATATTGACCCGTTGATGTATGGTTATGACAGCATATGCAAGTAATAAAGGTTACTATAGTTACCAGTTGCACATCCCTTTTCATGCCTGCTATTAGCAAATCAGGTAATAATCCAATTGTTCTTCGTACCGGAAGTGTTAAAATGGTTCTAGATGTGGTGTGTGGGTGCAAAATAAGAAAATACCACAAACACAAAGACCCAGATTGGAAAAGTAATTTCTTGTACGAACAAGGTAAAAATCCTGATCTCTTTATGGCTTATGTAAGGAATATCTTTGAGCCTTGAAAGTGTTGATAATTTCTCTCTTTGTAGGTTTTGATAAATCTACGTAGTATGGGTTTTGATCGTGGGAGTCGTGTGGAGTCAAAAAGGGGTGTTTTGATAAACGTCATACTACATTGGGACATGGGACAATTTAGAATACATATCGGGCAATGCAAACGTTTAGTCGGGATAGTATTGTATCTGCTAACGTATGGCTATTGAATGCAAATACTTCGACAATCTGGCCCAAACTGATCCGTAGCTTAACGAGGCCAGGGGCCACCTAAGTCGCGTCTTTCGAAATCCACCAAATTCGTCTAATATTTTGATTTTGTGACGCACACGTAGGCTATAGTATGGAGAATGGAGAATTGAGAATGTCTTCGTCAGAGCCACCAAGATATGTAAGAGCCTCTATGAAATGTAAGAGCCACTATGAAACGTTAGAGACCAGTATTAGTGAGTGATATTAGAATTATTACAGATATTAGTGAGTACTCACTCTACTCACTCTACCTCACTCTACCTCCAACCGGGATAGGTAACTTTTCACTAATATTTACATATTACTATTCCCAGCTAATAACTACGTCTTGTCTAGGACTAAAGTGCATAGAATTTCCCCGATCCCGTAATATATGTTCCAGATTCTCTTTTGGTTTTCTCTTCTGGGTAAATTGTTGCTACTTACATCATTCACCACATTGTAACGGTTGCTCCTAGTATTTCTAGATTCGTGTATGCAAACATTGCGTGTGCATACAAAAAAAAGGGGAACTTTGGAAATGAAATTTGCACCCAACGATCATTGCCCGAGTGAACTTTATGTGTAAGTGACGAAAGAATATGTCACCCCTGTTACCCTATAGGTTCAGTCTAGAACAGGTATTATGAATCCTCAACTAAACGACCGGAAATATCCAAGATCAATTAAGAAAAAGATCAACAGATCAATTAAGTAAATCACAACATCAGAAACTTCATTCTCCCACAAGTTCAGAAAACGAGTATAATTGATAGTAAGCATTAGTTAAGAGCTACTAGAGTTTGCTAGAGTATTGCTAGTAAGATACTCTACTAAATAACGTGCACCACTCCATCTCATACTGAGCTCGGCTGGGCATTCTATGCGTCTAATTTGCAGATTCGCGTTTTGTTCGATTGTTTCGATCCGCGTAAAAGAAATGCTCCCATTGTGAAACGTTTGGTTTTAGAATGGAGAAATTATATAAAAGACCGTATTTCCCCCAATGACAACAATAATTTCACCATCAAGAACTTTCTTTGACCCACTCTCATTCAGGCCACCTTCAGTCTAGTCCTTCCTTACTCTAGTTTCATTCACATTCCTTAAAATGAAGTTTTCTCTCGCTCTTTACATCTCTATCGTAACAGCAAAGACTGTTTTCGTTACTCAGACCCATTTGGTAACTATCTATGAAGGTGACTCTCAAAAAACTGTTGAACTCGTCTCTCCAAAAGCTTCGGTAGCTGCTCAAGAAGCTCCTGCCCCTAAGGAGGAATCCGTGGTTGACCAAGCACAACCTACTGAGGCTGTTGCCAAAGCTGCCTTTGTACCATCCACATTAACTACCAAGACCTCGTCTCCCACTGAAACTGCTTCAACTGGCTCTGGTATTTATGCTGATATTGACAAATCGTCTGGTTTAGACAAATCCTTTGCTAAATCCATCTTGGACGCCCACAACGACGCCAGATCAAAACATTCTGCCCCTGCTTTGGCCTGGGACCAACAAGTATACCAATACGCACAAGATTACGCTGATAAATATGACTGTTCCGGTCAATTAACTCACTCTGGTGGTCAATACGGTGAAAACTTGGCCGTTGGCTACTCCAGTGGTCCATTGGCCCTTGATGCCTGGTACGATGAAGGTCAAACTTACGACTACTCTTCTGCCAACTCTTTCGACCACTTCACTCAAGTTGTCTGGAAGAGTACCACCAAGCTTGGATGTGCCTACAAGGACTGTTCCGCCCAAAACTGGGGTAAGTACATTATTTGTTCTTATGATCCTGCTGGAAATTTTGGTGGTCAGAGCAAACTGAATGTATTTGCAAACTAATTGGTTTGAATATTTGAGCCATTAGATGAGTATCTAACTCGTCTAGTGGACTAGTAGCTTGCTACTAGATAAAAATAGATTATCAGTTACCAGCTCTCCCAGTTAGTAAATATCTAGGCTCCTGTTGACTGATACTCTCAATACTACTGGTAGTTAGCCTTGTTCGTTTCTTTATTTGTTTGGGTTTGTATTTATAATATAGGATTTGTTAAAGCCATTTGTGTAGGTTTCGTGTAGTCGTTATGGATTTTCATTCTCCTGGTGGATTTCCATACTCCTGGTGGATTTTCATTCTCGTGGAGGATTTCCATATCCTTGGTGGATTTCCAAGATCATTATTTGTGAAAGTCTCTAAATTCTCTAATTGTCACCTCGCTCATATAGTGGACCACATATCCGGACTTCCAAAGTAAACCCCCTCCTTCATCCTTTGGTCGCCATTCAATCCGAAATATTCAATTTTTGGGAAATATCGAAGGGCCTCCAATTTCACTTGTTCGGAAATCCGATTATAATTGAACTGTAGATGTTTGATGTTTGTAGGGATCCTTTCAAATGGTATTATGGATAATTCATTATATTCATACGATAACCAAGTCAAATTTTGGGGGTATGTGACGTCTTTGATCAGAACAATATGATTTCTTTCTAAGGATAAATGTTGTAGGTTGGGTAAGAAGCTGGCAAAGTCCACGGTTAGCTCGATGCCATGAGCACCCTCGGGTGAGCTTAATATACTGTTCAATTCCAATACTTCCAATGTTAATGGTAACCTTTGAATAAACGCATTGTCCAAATTGTCAACCCTAATATTACTTAGATACAAACACTTTAAACTGGATGGAAGGGAAATATCATCCAATCCATTTATGAATAAGTTATCACTAAGATTCAAAGAGTTTAGACCAGATGCCAACTGCAAATTATCATTTGGTAGATTGAACTGTGTGAGTTTGTTCCCACTTAGATTAAGTTCAAGTAAGTTGGTGGATGGGAAGACTTTGCTACACAGAGCAGCAGGGGGACTCTCTTTAGAGTCGGGATCATTTCTGGCATTCGTGACATCGCTTTCCCTTCTTAAATCGGTTCCTAGTTCATCTCCAGTTTCTCCTCCAAATCTAACGTTTCTTATTTCACTAATTTCGTTTTTAGAAAGATTCAATTCTCTTAAATTCTCTGGAAACTTCAAATCATTCAACGAAATTAAGCCTGTTGAAATCATGGAGAGTTTCAATAAGTTCTTGGTGAAAATGTTGTTTAAATCGCTGTAATCGATTTCGTTATTATCCAATATGAGTTCTTCTAAGGAATCTGGTAGTGTGCCTAGATCATCCAAGTCGTCGATCTTATTTTCAGATAAGTCTATTAATCTTAAATTGAAATTGCCCGCAAAATAATCCGTCTCAAACGATTTGAATGAGTTTTCCTTAAGGTATAATTCTTCGAGACTATCAGGAAGGAATATGTGATCAATGGAGTCCAATAAGTTCTTTGAAAGGTTTAATATTTGAAGATTTTGTGGAAGAACAAGATCGATGTTACAAATTGTATTGTATGATAATCGCAATGTTGTAAGGGAAGGTGGAAATCGAATTGGATTCAAGTTGGTTATGGCATTTACGGATGCGTCTAGCACTTTCAAATTGACTGCTTCGTCATAGTTTGGTCCTTCCAAACTTATCACGTTATTGGCTGAAATTATAAAAACTTCAAGAGTTGATGGTAAATTTATACCTTCAAGCGAGGAGATTTCATTTGCTGTGAGATCCAATATCGTTAGAAACACCGGGCTTCGTTTCAAGTATTGCTTTAGAGTGTACTCTCTAACTCCATTATTCCAGAGGTATAATTCTCGTAAGTTTGAGGAAAGAAATGGGTAGGAAAGAATGTTCAAATTTTGAGATAATTCATTAGTGGAGTGTCTGCACTGGATCAAAAGCTTGACTATATTTTGACTTAGATTTTCAAGTCGTTGAATGATTTTCTTAGTGTAATTAAGGATAATTGGTGTTGGGGGGTGAGGATAGAGAAGTTGGAAGGTGTATGGAGTTTGCTCGGGAATGAACCGATTAATGAAGGGTTTTGGAAGAGTTCGTGTAGGCGAAAAAGCAGCCGATGAAGAGCTATTAGAGGGGGGTTTAGAACGACTAGGAATGGAGCTATTAGCTAAATGAAAAGTTCCGTTAGCCAGATTAGTATCATTCACTTGTGCACTACCATTAGAAGAGTCAACAGAAATGTTGGGGCTATTTTCAAAAACATTATTAGAAATATTGCAAGATTCCAAGTTAAATCGAGTATAAGAAGTACCATCAAGTACTGGTTGATAATCTTTCTTGTCATTATCAAAATTTTGATGAACTTCGGAGTTGTCAAGATCATTAATGGCAAAATTAGGAGTCCCATTTTCACTGACACCCAGTGGACTTAAAATCTCAAATACTTTGGATGTATCATGCAAAGGGGATACCTTTGAGCTCTCTAACTGCATTTCCGACCCTTTTAAGTGACAACTTGACTTGGAATAGGTCCTTGGAACAACTTCCTCCATTTCACTATCAACACAGAGTTGATGGTCTTTAAAATTGTCAAATGATAAGATCTCTAGTAACTTGATGAAGCTTTCAATTTCTCGATACAAATTGTTATTATAAACCACTTTATCAGCGTGTGAGTCTCCTCTGAAACTCAAAATAAGTTCGATCTCTCTGGGAAACATCACTTTGCTGGTTTGTAAGTTATAAGAAATGAGTTTATGAAGGATCTTGTAGCCTTTTTCAAACCCATCGATGACCAAACAGTTCCAATCATTGGTCAAATTCCGTCGTATAATCATCTTCTTGGTGAAGGTAAGTTCGAGGGCCAAATTCTGAATGGGGGAGAGATTGCACCATGAATTTGGTTCTATAAGTTTGTCAACGACTTCATATGGCTTGAGATATGAGATAATCTTTCGAATCACCTCCAGGGGAAGCGATTGGATCCCATCAATGAATGAATCTGCCATTGGAGGTGGGTTATGGTGAATTATATGTAGGATTTTGAGTACCTGTATTTAATACGTTGGTGTATTGTATGCAGGTGCATATTTAAATGCAAGCCTTAACCGTTTTTCGCATATGTCCTTAGTCTGCCGTTAGCTCTGTTAATAAGTTGTAGAGATAGTTTGAGAATATTTAACTAGAGAATGTGGGCAGTTCGGGCTTCTCTAATTTCGGGTCTGGATTGTCTTATCTTCAGTATTTTCTACGGGACAATTTTGTGTTAGTTCAATTATATACAGGTCGTCGAATTAATGCTCTGATCGTAGCATAAAGTGATTTAAAGACCTGGTAGAACTAAGGATGGTATAGATTCGATACTATTAAAGTATTTTTTGAGCGGAATAGGATGTGTTGAGTGTCTGTAGTAATTTTGTGGTGTTTATTCAGGCATTCCGTCCCTAGATGAGCTTTAAATTAGAACTCGGATTAACTAACTAGAATTATGACAAGATTGAGGACATATATACTTAATAAAATCTCTCCGACGTGCTCAATATCACACTACCTTCATATTTACTCGACCAATTCTTGCGTTAGGTCTCAAACGGTGATGCTCTTCATTAAATTCTCTCTATATACACTCCCAAATATACTATAGTTATATACAGTCCTGTCGGAATGACCAATTTGTCTACAAAGATTTACAAACCAAGTCTTTTTAATCAGGCACTACAAACATCAACATAATGAGTGGGCAGAGTGCTCTCTCGATAAAGGACGAGAACGAGAGGGATATTCCCGACGAGATCATGACCGCCAAACTATTAGTGGAAAGTAACGAATTAAGAGACGGTATTAGGAGTGGAGGGGTCATAGGCGATGGTGGCCTCTCACCGCAAGGAGATGGATCAAAACCTTCTACCAATGGATCCAATACAAGTTCCAACACTTCTAAACCTAAGCGAACGTCTCTAGCTTGTATTCGTTGTCGTACCCGACATATTCGTTGCCCCGGGGGAGACCCTTGCAAAAAGTGTCAACTAGCCAAAACTAAATGTGAGTATATTGAAGCAGACAAGAAGATAGTGGTATCTATGAAATATCTCTCTAAACTTCATGACGATATAGCGAGGTTAAAAAAGGACAATGCTATGTTACGAAACAATATCAAAGACGAAGAGAAGAAAAACTTGATACCACCAGCACAACCAATAGAACAAAATTCCTTCGCCAACAACATCCGCTACTCACAGAACAACGACATTCAAGAAAATGCCAACAACTTCTCGAATGAAGTGATTCAACCGTCTTTGGATAAATATGGTAGACTCATTCAATCTAGAACCGGAGAAAAGGTTTATGTAGGCTCGTCTTCTATGACACTATTTGGTTTGGAAATACAAAACATGGTACCGTCGTTTGTGTCTTCGTCTCTATTTCCAAATTCCACCCAAACCTCGCCAGATGGATCTCCTGCAACCACTAATACTCCAAAGCCTCATATATCCGAAACCACAGAACATTCCAAGAGAGAAACAGAGATTTTGGAAAAGGAAGGGAATGCTTATAAAATTACTCTTGCAAAAACAAACACAAGACCCGGGATGTCTATCAACTTCACATTACCATCATATTCATATGCGATGTTGTTAGTAGATACATTCATCAACTATAACGATGGATGTTTCTATTTTTTCAATGAAGGTCTTGTCAAGAAATTCCTCATGAATTTGTATTCTGGAAAGACGGTTGAGAATAAGAATATTCTCAAGCGTAACATCTCCTTGACCAGGGGCCCGGCTCAGGATGAAAACTCCATAAAGAAAGATACTGACGATGACACTATTCTTGAAACTATATGGTTCTGTAAGATACTATTAATTTTCGCAATAGGAGAGATGTACTTGGGTACAGAGTCAGATACTCACCGAGACCTGACAAAGGAAAAGAAGAAGACCAAAAAGAGAAATACTTTACCAGGGTCAGGATTCTTTTATCAGGCATCCGAATTATTCACCGGTCTATTTGCATCTGGTGCCATAGATAACATCACAAAGGACGGGGGAGTTGAGGTTATGTTATTGTATGCATTTTACTTGCAAGTGGCCGATTGTACTATAGCGTCATACTTTTATTTTGGTTTGGCTTTGAGATCTACTTTAATTTTGGGCTGGCATGTGGATGCTGACAAGGAAAACTTGAATCGATTTGAATTGGAACATAGAAGAAGAATTTGGTGGACTGTTTACATGTATGAAAGAATGTTATCGTCTAAAGCAGGGCTACCATTGAGTTTTGCCGATGACAGTGTGTCTACGGAGTTGCCGATCGACTTCAATATCGATCTTTCGGATTTCCCAAAGTCTGAAAACGATGTCAGAGGTTTCTACATCTTCCCATCAGCTGAATATATCAACAATTGCGTCACCATCACCCAAATCAATGCGATAATTTTATCGTCTCTTTACACCAAGCAACCCAAGGTCAATATCTTACCTGTGGTTTCTGACTTGGTTCATAAATTAATGACATGGAAAACGCTTCTTCCCGAGTTTTTGAGGGTCGATTTTTCAGTTGAAAACTTCAGAGTCTCAAGATTAATTGTCAATTTGATGACAGAATACTTTCAAGGTATGAACTTGGCCGTTCGTCCTTTATTGTTCCATTTTGCAACTAAAAAACTTAAAGAATTACAAGTAGAGAACAGTTTGAACAAATATGTGGATCTTTCCAAATATTCCAAGAATGTTTTGACGTTATTGAACGCTTCATTCCAGGCTTCAATTAATACAATTAAAGCTATCTGGGCATTGGTTCCAGAAAACATGGTTGCGTTATTTGGTTGGATGGACAGAGAATATCTTTTCACCTCAGCATCTACGTTAATCTTGTTCAACGCCTCGTTCGGAGTACATGAAGCAACAATCCAACATCTCGACCATGCGTTGGTGATATTCACCAGAATGAAGAAGTTGGGAAATTACCCGGCAGCTTTGCGGAGAGCACAGTTATTAAAGTTGATTAAAGTTCTTGATTTTAACGGTGTCATGAACGAACTATTGGTGAAACACGACGATGAAACAAAAGAATTTGGAAAGGAAGATATTGAAATTGACGTCAATGTTATGACAGGCTCCAATATCAGCAACGAACATTTGAACCAGCTAGACACCGAGTTGAAGAGCTCTTTAGGCAGTATGACAAATATGACTTCCACGAGTAACTCTATGACAAACATTCATCAACCTCGAGGCGAATTGGATTTCATGCAATTTGGTGATACTAGCCAGACGAATATTGGACCAAACCAGCCTATATCAGCAAATCCGCCTAATATTTCCGCACACCCTCTCAACATTAACGTTTCGCCCAACAATATTCCGTCAATTTCGTATTCAACGTCACCCCCCACCTCATTCAATATGAACATCTCACAAGGACCAAATCAAAACGGTGATGTCTACACTAATTCAGACTTGGCCGGAATAGAAGGCTTGACTTACTTGGACGAAGAACAAAAGTTGTGGAACGAGATCACAAACGATGCAGTCTGGTTGAATGTTTCTGGTGGTAACCCCAACCAACCACCAAACCAAGGACAGGCCGATTTTTTCAAGAGACAAACTCGAAGTCTGAGCGATTTGCAGGGCCAAAACCATCCTCATCCGCAACAACCTAGTCAAGAATCATCTGGCTACACTGGCTCATTATATGGCCATTTCCAGAATCATGTAACCACTGGTGGGTATAGTGATATCATCAACCTGGAGTTCCAAGATATGATGGACTAACTTGTTAGCAGCGTCAGAATGGTTACTTTTCGGATATAACGAATATCATTGGTAGATTTCCAGGAAGCACTCCATGATAACCAGATCCAGAAAGTATTCAACATTTTGTCCTCTGGCCAGACGATCACTTACCTTTGTTGTAGTAACTTTCGCTGGTAAGTTGAGAGTTTTGATAGAGATTATCTTACGTGGTGATATGTTGAGTCATGAGTTCCAGCCTTCGCTATAGATTCAGTTATTAGATTGGACTACGTGGTTCTCGGCCATTTCGACGATTTTCGCCAATTTCGACAGTTACAGGATCATTTTTCAGAATTAATATATATTTTTAGATCTGATTCCACTAGTTTTCTAGAATGAATCGTTAAAGTGAGGCTCATCGGTATTCAGTCTAGTGAAATTTCATCAAAACTACGTCTAGTGGAATTCTATCAAAAAGCTGGGCTATCTCAACACTAACTCAGTAATTCTCATTGATTGGTGTTGGATCACCATTAGAATAATATTCATGAATAGTTCTCGTCGGTCTAGTTAGTTCGTTTCCAAATCCATACTCCAACGGTAAGCATTCTTTGAGCCTCGTCGTCAGAACTCTTTAGTTTCTACATAAGAAACTGGATTAAATATAATTCGAATGGTTACATATTCATTGGTTGATGCAAAAGGAAATTCGTCTCTTGATATCCATCAGAGGCACCCAGTTTCTAGTTCTTCGATTTTCTCACTGTTGGTTCTCTCCCTTGCCCTTCGTGGGCATAAGTATAATACAAATAAATAATAGAACCTTTCAATATGCCGACTAGCCAGTTTGCCTTGGACTAATAAGTCAACATTCTAAAGGGAGGACATGTTGGGGGCGTAGTTATTTGACGGCTGGTTATATTGTTGTTGTATGTAGTCATTTTGAGGGTCTTTGTTGTAGGACGGAGTCACCATCAGCTGCTGAAATTGTTGATTTTGTTGAAATTGTTGTTGTTGAGGTTGTTGCTGCTGTTGTTGCTGTTGCTGTTGTTGCTGTTGCTGTTGTTGCTGTTGTTGCTGTTGTTGCTGTTGCTGTTGTTGCTGTTGCTGTTGTATTTGTGGCTGTTGCTTCTGCTGCTGTGGTTGTATTCCTTTTTGTTGGTTCTGTTGCTGTTGCCTCCTTAACTCTCCAATTTTCCCCTTCAAATATTCCAACGCTTCGGGATACAACTCCTGTAACTTTCCATACAAATACGCCAATTCTGGCATATCCTGTGGAGGGGTCATCATGATCGGGAAAGTTGCCTTGTTCAGCACTTGTCCCGATTCACTGTGATATTTGTCGTGTATATAGCTCAAAACGGTCAAGTTACAATGAATCCGCCTGGTACAGTTCTGGTATGATTCGATGATGGCTTGTTTGGATTGTGGTGGTAACTGTTGTAGTGCCGCCTGGCTCAAGACGTTATGATATATGCTGATGGCTTTTTTCATAAGCTGTGTGTTGATAAGCAAGAGACATGTGACACGTTCACGATCTAGATCTAATGGATTTGTGGCTAGAGACGTCATGGTTGGGGTGTGGAGGTGACGTTGTTGTTTAGTATACTTGTTTGTATTGATGAATTGAAATATTCGGATATAATTGGTAGAGACACGTCAGATATATAGAATGGACTAGATGAAGTAGATTAGTAGGTATAGAGAGTTCAGAAGGTGTTAAAGGTATTAGAATTAGTAGTGTAGAAGGCGGTAAAGATATTTTAGTGAAACAAAGTTTGCTTTAGCTTTTTACAATAGTTAAGTACGATAATTATAAGTGAAGGCAGAAATATTGGATTTTGTGTGAGTAAAGTATTGTGAATTAAAAGAGTTGTCAGTAGAGAATATCGTGAATTATATGTTCTTGATAAATGATGGTCAATCTGAGTAGATATTAGGAGACATTGGTGAATCTAAGCGAATTCTAGTGAGATTTGGTTAATCTTACTGAAGAACAATGACTTTTAGTGAATATTAGTGAGATTTAATTGAGTATTTGTGAATTCTTGAATACTTCGCTACGCTCTGGCTAGTAGTAATTAAGACCTTTCATAATTAGATAAATTACTGAGTGCCATAATTTATCTAATAAGAAGATGCCTGAGATGAGTGAAGCTAATATTTCTGTCGGTTTAAAGCTGCAAATAAGGTAGCTAGTATCTATATATTATATGCAGTATATTAACATCGGTCGATTCAGCTACTAAAATAGTGACCAAAATTGCCTCTACTGACAAAGTTAGCATCTAGACTGATCTGGTACTGCTCGTACTATATCATATACTAATTTCCATCAATTTTAACTAGTAATTACCCACAATAGAAAATGGAGTATTGATTATATATTCTTTTACAGAATGTATACTTAATACTTCGCTGCACTCTGTATTGAATATTAGTAAGATTAGTGACTTGTTGGATACATCTCTCTTGAAATACATCGCTGCGCTCAGTAGTACTGATATGAAACGGTGATAAAGTTCCAAAAGAATCAAGAGTTTACTTGAAGAGAGCACTACTAATAAAACATGTTTTAGGTTCTATATTTCTTAATATTTACAAGTTCATATTTACAAGGGATTTAATACGTCGAATTCAATTAGTCCACTCATAACCCACTCATATCTCTCTATGGTTTGTGATATTTCATCTGACTTTTCAATTATGTCAAATTTGACAGTTGCGCATCTTCTCAATTCGGCATATTCCGCACGGAGTTATACATCTAATTCCACCCTCACATATTCATCTCATTAGTGATTGCATCGAGCCTTGCCTTGGTCGCTCTCCTCATACCAATATAGTTCATACTGAAAGTGCCGTGACCCTGGGTTATCGACCTTAATCTCGATAAATACCCAATCATTTCACGCAATGGGGTCTCCGCAACAATAATCTTCTTGTTCCTGAAATCATGAGCTTTGATGCCTGATTTCATGGTGTAATCAGGTGGCACGTAGATATTTTCAGATTCATCGTTGGCCCATGCCATTGCATCTAAATTTTGAGCACTTTCATCATCGATCGAAGTAATGACTGCCTGACATCTGTGGGTCAAATCATGAGAAACTTCTCCCAACGTATCGGAATTGACGTAAACGTTCGTTTCCATAATTGGTTCTAAGATTCCAAACGAGTCCGAGTTTTCTTCCACATAATCGGTTATTGCTCGTCTTCCAATATCCAACAATAATGATAATGGTTGCGAATTTTCATCAAAGGGAAATGTCCAATTCTTGATTCGAATCACCGTTGAATGCAAAGATAATCCAAAGATTGGTCCTCCCATTTGCATACCAGTAAGACATCCTTGAATCAAAGTTTCTTGTAAATCTTCTAGAGAATGTTGAGATTTCCAACGTCTCTGTTCGATAGCTTCATGCATTTTCTGTGGCGTGGCACTGGGTTCCAAAATAATTATATTATTATCCAGTTCAATTACTATAGCACCTTCTTCATTGGCAAAGTCGGTCTCGTTTGCATTTCCCTCAAAAGAATCCATTTGAATCTCTATGGAAATGTTTGCTTCTGGGTTTTCCTTCTTCAAGCTTTTGGAATTGGTTTTGACAAACGCTTCCTTATAAGACACAGCCACATTCCTCAATCTTACCTTTGCCTTCATATCCCTGACCAAACGTTCTTTAATGATGTCCAAATGCAATTCGCCCATTCCTCCAAGAACAGTTTGTCCCAAATCTTCATCAACAGTGACATTCAACGATGGATCTTCTCTGATCAATACCTTTACACATTCATTCATATATGCTTCATCGCCGGCAGTTAATGGTTCTATGGCAGAATTGAAAAGTGGAGGAGGAATCTCGATTGGTAAAAGCTTCAAATTCAGTTCCAATTCACCGAAACTTTTCTTCGACGGTCCAAGTGAAACAAGCGTGTCGCCAGTTATAATATCATCCTCGTGTCCAAGTAAAACACCAATATTGCCTGAATTGATATGCTTAATATCTTCCGGCTCATCTCCATGCATTAATAACATTTTTTTGATCAAGAGAGTCTTCCCGGTTCTGGTATTCATTACCATAGTGTTTGTATTCAATTTTCCACTGTAGACTCTGAAGAAAGTCATTACTCCCTTGGTGGCATGTGTCATGACCTTAAATGCTAATGAAACAGTCAAGTTTGGGTTGGCATTGATTATGAGTCCTTTTTTGGAATCCAAAACGACAGGAACCAGCAATTCTTTAGTTACAGTTTGTTTCTTTCTATTCTTAATCTTGAGTGCCTTTGAATTCGATGAAGTAACGACTGGAACTTTTGTTCTCAATGGAGATGGCAAGAAAGTCACAACACCATCCATTAATGGCTGAACTCCGATGTTTTTGAATGAAGACCCACAAAATACTGGAGTTATATAGTTTGAGATCGTAGCGTTTCTAATTGATTCGGTCAATATCGGTATTGGAACTTTCATATAATCTTCATCGTGCTCAAAAAATGCATCTATAATGGTTTCGTCATATTCTCCCAAGGTTTCGATCATAGATTCTCTGCTTTTTTGAACCATCTCAAAGAGATCGGGATTCTTTTCTTCGTCTATATCAATTACCGTAATTTCTTTACCACTGGGATCTTCTAAGTTCCATTTCAAAACCTTTTTTTGTAAAACATCAATAACTCCTTTAAAAATTGGGTCTCCTGAACTCATTTCAAAGTAAGGCAAGGTACACAAAACGACTCTGGTTTGAAGTTTTTGAACAATTTCTTTGACTGTTCTACTAAACCCTGCGCCAGGACGATCCATTTTGTTTACATATGCTATTCTTGGGATTTCCAACGAGCTGACTTGCCTCCAAACTTTTTCAGTTTGTGCTTCCACTCCAGCAACGGCATCAAGAATTGTTACAGCTCCATCTAAAACTCTGAGCGATCTCGTGACTTCAAATGTGAAATCAGCATGTCCTGGTGTATCAATGATGTTAATCTTATGGCTATTCCAAGGAATAGTTGTGGCTGCCAGTTGGATTGTAATTCCACGTTGTCTTTCTGATGGAAGATAATCTGTTACAGTGTCTCCTTCGTCGACATTTCCAATGCGATTGATCTTACCACTATAAAACAACATTCTCTCGGTAGTGGTGGTCTTTCCTGCATCGATATGGGCTATGATTCCTATATTTCTGGTTTTACTGATAGGCACATCATTAAGTGTCAGATGGTTGGTGGCCGATACATGAAATTGATTAGCCAAATGTATTAATGGGCCAGGTGAGAATATTCCTCGTGTGCATGGTCTCTTAGATGGACATAAAGACCTCTGTATGGATGACTCAGCTATCCTAAACATGGTTGTAAGAAAGATCTAGTGAAGATTTAAGATTCAATTGTCGCAAATTTTGTCGTGCGACATGATATCTAGAATTGCAGGTCGTAAGTCTATAAACAGAAGAAGCTGAGTTGGAGTAGGATGAAGAGAGGCTAGAGAGTTTGGAGGCCATTACTAACATCAATATATTAGTAGGCCCTTTAATTTATATATAATTATATAAATTTGTAAAAAAACTGAAAATATTGTTAGAACAACTCATTAACTCTTCAAAAGGAAAAGTTGAAGACAGTTTTCACTAATTCAAATTATAGAAACTTTGGCCATTGTAATTTATGTGCTTATAGAGAGCTTTCTAATATTCTACTAAAATTAAGGGCCATTGTTTACTGAAAAGACTATTGCAGCCATTAATATTCATTTTCCCAAGTATTACTATGAACTATTGGCTTCGAATCCTTACACTAAAAGTATGAGATAAAAACTAGTGGTTTGAGTACTAGAATTAAAAGATTATGGATGAGTTCCCCCTAACCCCCCCAAGAACAAGTCTTTCTTATTTCTTTCATGATTTTCATTCATAATAACATTTGGTAGGATTTAATATGGATTAGTGAGTCGGCTTAACAATTGGAGGGCATGTGGTCTAGTGGTATGATTCTCGCTTAGGGAAGAGTCTCACGATTCACACTAATTTGCGGGAGGTCCTGGGTTCAATTCCCAGCTTGCCCCTTCCATTCTACATTTTATTTTTTGCGCACATTGCAAATCCGATTAGTAGTAGAATAAGGTCCCTTAATAGTGAACAGTATGTCTGATATTCTTTAAGCAATAAAGCTTGGAACTGTGATACTTCATCGAAAACGTATACGAACTAATCGTGATCTGATAGTAATATTTTCATATGGTCTAGGGCCTTAACGATTCTCATTAATTCCAATTTTATAATGGAATTACATAATATTATTTTATGCTTTATTTCCGAAAGTCTCGGAAATAAAAAATAACGGTGCGCAATGAATGGGAAGTTACTAAGAGTACAAAGGTTCTAGACACTACAAGACCCAGCAAGATCTGACCGTGTACGGAACAACACATATCCGAGATCTATAATTCCGGCAATCTCCATGAAATCGGTGATGGACTACTCAATCGGTTTCTCAGATCTCAGATCAATTCTCGGACCTATGATTATTTTTCGGACCGATTGTTTCGGACCGATTGTTTCGGACCGATAGTTTCGGAAAGACCGAACCTTCTTATGGACTATTCTAGTCATAACCTTTGCCCACTGAGCGGTTTTGAACAACTAATAGTACTCAGTAAATGACAAAATACTATCTGATGAGTAATAGTACGGATTTTTCCTTAATTTTTCGTTTTTAAACTGACATCGGGATTTTGCAAAGATAACCGATGCAAGTATATAAGAGCGGAATTGACCTGAAATTAACTATAAAAATTTAAGCAACCAAATGGAGATTGATCAAACGTCTATAGACAGACAGAAAAATACCGACAATACACATACACGAGCTCCGATGTATGGTAAGAAGTCAGACTCAACCTCAGAATACTCTGAGAATCAAACTGAGAGCTCGGCCAACTATGATCTAGAAAACCTGCCACAGATTCTGCCTAACGAAAAGGATGTTACAAAAGAAGCTATAGATATCGAAGTCGACAAAGATATGGACGGCGGGTATGCGTGGGTGATCTGTCTCGCCTGTTTCCTCCTTAATTTCAGTACGTGGGGTATGAACTCGGGGTTTGCAATCTACTTCTCTTACTACTTGAACCATGACACCTTTGATGGAGCATCGAAAATCGATTTCAGTTATATAGGTGGGATAGCGTTCGGTGTGGGGTTATCATTCAGTCCTATTTTGAACTTTGTACTAGGAAAGTTTGGCTTACGCCAGACTATTATTCTAGGAAACTGCTTACAATTCACAGGTTTAATGTTGGCCAGTTTCTCGAGAAAATTATGGCAGTTGTATCTTACTCAAGGGTTATTGCAGAGTTTTGGACTTGCTTTGATTACAATTCCAAACTTGACTCTCATTCCACAGTACTTCAAGAAAAAGAGACTTTTGGCTGGTGGGTTGGCGACTGCTGGTTCCGGGGTAGGAGGTATTTGCTTCAACTTGGGGATGCAGAAGGTGTTGGAGGCAAAATCAGTATGGTGGGCCTTGAGAGTACAGAGTATTATCGGATTTGTTCTCGTACTCGTGGCGGTATGTCTTGCAAGAAACAAGGCCGATAAGATCAACATTCAGTTTACATTGTATGATATTTCGGTGTTGAAGTCGGTTGCGTTTTGGATCTTTGGATTCTTCCTTATTACCTGTATGTTCGGATACGTTGTCGTGTTGTATACGTTGGCCAACTTTACTACATCTTTGGGATACTCGGAGTATCAAGGTTCGATTGCATCTGCAATGGTTCAAACAGGTTCTTGTTTAGGAAGACCGGTAGTAGGAATAATTTCTGATAAATATGGTCCTGCTACTGTTTCTGCTGTTGCTTATACTATTGCTGGGATATTATGTTTAGCAATGTGGATTCCAGCGAGAAACTTTGCAACAGTAATTGCGTTTGGTCTCATTCAAGGTGCCTTAATAGGAAGTGTTTACGGTATGGCTGCTCCAGTGATGGCCAGGACGTTTGGAATAAAGAAGATGAATGTTGCATTTTCGATGCTCTGGATCCTCATGGGAATCTCAGGACTCTTCTCCCCGGTCATTGGAACAACTCTCATTGCCGGCTCTGGTAACACTGTGGATCCAACTCAATATAGATATTGTTCAGTGTTTACCGGTGTCTCATTTCTCGCAAGTGCTGCTTCTTTGATTGTACTAAGAGGATACATAAAGGCAAGAGACTTGATGCATACTGATCATACAGATTCTGACAATTCTGATTATACAAATGTTACCGTTCCATTTTGGAAAGTCTTGACCAGTTGTTTCAAGACAAGTCATGAAAAGACATAGTGAAGTAGCTAAGTCACGAAAGACAAAATAAAGAAGCTAATTCACAAAACGACATATCGAAGATGTTTCGTGACGAAATAGAAGAGATTAGATCTCACGACATCATGTTGAGATTCTATGACAAACTTAAAGAGATCTCATGAAATCATGCTAAGATTCCCTGACTAATTTTCACCCACCATTCTAAGACCCAATTCACCAATAATTATAGTCATCATGTTGCATCATATTCATTCTTAGGAATGAAACATAGATGAAGATTCATGGCCCCTCGGCCCATAGCTTTAATAAGGTTCTCCAACCAGTGCTATCTATTTTACCATCATAACCCATTTACTATTTAATATTTAATACGGCTAGAAAACGGCCACCCTCACTATTTATTCTGTGTATTTTATTGACATGACTTATGATTCAAGAGTGTAGATGAAAGTAGCAAATTGAGATCAATGGCTTTTTTGATCAAGGTTGAAGTTTAGATCTTTTTGGGTGCAAAATCAGCCAAATTTTAAGAGGTGGAGTAGGCTGGTTATAACAAGAATTATAATTAGAGATGTAAGGAGAGATTGATAGAGATAGGTGAATATTAGAAAGGAGAGCAGAAATAAGAGAGAGATAATGAGATATTAAGAGCCATAAAATGAACCTCAGAGTGTTCACTGCTCTAAGTAGACACTTCACAATTAATTTGTACTAGTAGAATTTAACTCACCATAAATTTCACTCTTTTCCACTCTTTCACCATCAGTCACCTAAAATGCCAAGTTTTCATATTGCATATCAACATTGAGCCAGTTTAGCTTCGTTTCTTTAACGTAAATAGCACGTAGCATTTATCAGATTGACCCAATTTCAGATCATAAATAATCCCGGTATCACCATCAAATATTCTTTACAAAGCTGGTTGAACTAGGATCAAAACACGGAAGAACTATAAGCGAAAGAGAACTGCAAATTAGAACTATTCGCTTCGCTCATAGTTCGAAACTCTTTCAGTTGACAAATACCTCGCTAAGCTCAGTATTTGCTCAAACACTGAATTATTAGTAAAGCTCCGTATAACTTTATATACCTAATAGTCTCATAACTACATATTGTATCATTCATCTATATGGCTAATAATCTCTTCTATCGTTTGTCGCTCTAAGCATATTTCTATCAGTCCTTCTGAAGCTTCGCGCACTCAAAAATCATTATCAACATACATCAATTTACATCATCTCACAATGTCTCTCCCCGACGACGGTACGTTTCCAAGGACAACAGGCGGTATGACATCAGTACCGACGGAAGAACAAGGAGGGGTGATTTTCAATGTGAAATCAGAAATACCAGCGCCGTCTACCGAAATGCCAGCGCCATCTAACGACTCTCCAATGTTTACATCAACACCAGCAACAGGGATCAAAAATACTAGAAATGAAAGCAACGATCATATAAAGGACGAGACGTTGGATCTAGAAGAGCCTAAAATCAAAAGAGTCAAGTTAGAAGATGAAATTAGCGAGAAGGATGAAAGCGATAATATAGACAATGAGAGTGACAAGAGTTTCGAAGACGACAAATTCATAGAGACAACCGAGTATGTGAATAGTGACGATAGAGCTGAAAAGGAGCAAGACTATGACAACCACAACGAATCCAAGCACTATAATGACTACGATAACCGGTATCAAAATTTCGATCAAAACAACCAGAATCATCATGGATTCGAGAATCAAAACAACAACAAACTGCACAATAATCAAAGTTATGAAAGTTATAATGAATCCAGATCACTGAGTTATAACCATCTAAAAGAACCAGCGGCCCTTGTGTCCAACTCCCACAAAAATTACAATTCTTACCCTACCACTAGTCCATCAAAACCGGCAAAACCCTCTCCACCCACCAATAGACTAGTGATCATATATGATAAACCTCGATATTATCATATGATCATGCAATTAAGCGAACTACGCAATCAACCAAATGAAATTGTCCATATTCTTGAACTTTCATCAATATCTTCACTTTTGACAGACCCCACCCTTTCCACCACGAAATTCCATCATCTAAACATCTGTATTGAATATAACAACGAGTCCCAATCGAACCTTGGAAAATTTATCACGTTTATTGAACAGAACGACGTCAAATTCCAAACTTTCGATGATATATCCTACCATATCCATTTTGCACCTGACAAAAAGTGGAACACAGACTATACTGAACAAGAAAAGAGTGAATATATGAGATTCCTCGAAGTGTTGTACAAAATGTGTGGAGACAAAATCCATCAATGCTCTATAATCAACAAATACGACATGGACACGGTGTATATCACTGACCAGAACGATCTCTCAAAACTCGGACAAGAAATCCAGGACGATTTTGGATACTGGAAGAATTTGAAAATCTTGGACTACGGCGAAAGCAGTATAAGGTTTTTACCAGGAGTCAAGTTTCCAGATAGCTTGCAAGTACTAAACATTGGAGGGGGCTATGCGTTGGAGACGTTGACTGGATTCAAAATGCCTTTGAACCTCACTACACTATTGGCAAGCCAGGGCTCGATCAATACCATCGACAACATAACATTTCCTCCAACTCTCGAACGATTGGAGTTGGCAGATAATAAAATCTACTTCTTGAACTACATTGACTTCCCGTCGAACTTACTCCATTTAGATCTTTCACAAAACAGAATTGAGAGTTTGAGAGGAGTCAACTTTCCACCCAATTTGCAATCTTTAAACCTCGGATTTAATCCTATAGAAAGTCTTAAAGGATGCAAATTTCCTGACAACTTGAAATACTTGGATATTTCCAATATTCCCAACGATTCCATGACCGGAGTCAAATTTCCCGACCTGTTGATAGTGCTAAACTTACAGGCGTCCATGACAAACACTAGAGGCTTGAAACTTCCCTTGCATCTTAAGAAATTGATATTATGTGATAATGGCGTCAACAGTATTAACCCGTTGAAACTCCCAAATTCTATTGAAGTGTTGTATCTCAACAACAACAACGTCAAGACCCTAAACAAGGTCCAGTTTCCATCCTCTCTCAAAGAATTATACCTTGGAGACAATTTAATTACAACTCTCAAAAATGTCCAATTTCCTTCGTCGTTAGAGGTTTTGGATATAGACATGGATCCTGACTACGACGAACACGAAAAACATATCACAACGTTAAAAGACGTGATTTTTCCTCCAAACTTACGAGTTTTGAAACTAGGCTACCATTCCATCAAGAGTATAGAATCGTTTGAATTTCCCTACTCGCTAAATTCATTAAGTTTGGCTTATAACGAACTCAAAACGTTAAGAAATGTCCGCTTAGGAGGTGGTTTGAAGTACTTGGATTTGAGTGGGAATCAGGAGTTGCTGAATATCGATCATTTGGCGATCCCAGAATCGGTTGGTGAGTTGAGAGTTCCTCCAGAATTGGTGGATAATTTGCCGGGATATTTGGTGGAAAGGGTTAATAAGAAGAGAGTGATTGTCAAGAAATCTATGAAATATTAGGCTAATCTGATACCAGCAATTAGCGGACACCAACATAGAGAATGAAGGGCTAAGTCTAAGAGAATGAAGGGCTAAGTCTAAGAGAATGAAGGGCTAAGTCTAAGAGAATGAAGGGCTAAGTCTAAGAGAATGAAGGGCTAAGTCTAAGAGAATGAAGTAAATGATCAGAGCTTCTATATGAGTATTTGAAAGGAAATGGAAGATCATCTCCACTAATATTCACTAATAATCACTAATATTCATTAATAATCACTACTATTCGCTACTAATCACTACTAATCACTACTAATCACTACTAATCACTACTAATCACTAATAACACTTATTAAAGTCCACTAATCCTTCGTTGGTATTTGCACAGGAGTTATTATTTTAGTGAAGCTGGTAACCAGTGAGCTCTCTCGTTATCGTTGGAAACTGTCTAATTCCATAGTCCTGACTACTGATAGAATATTGTTCGAAACTAGCATACTCGCTAGTATATGTATTTATATGAAAATGGGTAATTATATTACAAAAGCATGCAAAACGTGAATACTCTTCTTGATGTAGCTGCACCATGAACCGATAGGCTACAATTGACACCACTGTGCTTTCCGAAGAGCTCATAACACAAAAGACCATCAGCAGTGAAGAAAAGGGTAAATGTAGATCTTCCAATAAAGCTGAACCTGTGGATAGAATCCGAAATGTTATATATACCACGTCAATTATTGATGTGGAAACTGGATTTACTTTTGGAGTTTGCGTTGCCAGATGTGTAGCATTCTAGATCGATAGTTGGTACTAGATGGGTGTTCCTAGAGTGATTCTAGAGAGAGATTCTAGAGGGAGTTCAAGAAATAGTTTTAGAGGGAATTCAAGAAATAGTTTAGAAATAGTTCTAGAGAGTGCCTAGAGATATTCCCCTAGAGAGATCCCACAAATAGTCCTTCTTTCACTATTTCTTCTTGATCTAATCGCTTTCCTCTTCACTATCACTATCCTCCTTATCTTCTTGTTCCTTTCTCTCCAACAATGCTTGTAATTCTGCATCTTCACTATCAGTGACGGCCTTTGGAGCCAAGGTCACCTTACAAAGACCACCCTTTTCACTAATTACGGTACTGACAGCTTCGATTGCCTTTTCCAACAAAGCAATTCCCATGTTTTTATCCAAGGCTTGTACAGAGATAACATAAGAAGGAGCAGCAACCAATTTAGCCTTCACTTGCATTTGGTCGGTGGAAACGGCTTCGGCAGCCTTTAAAGCTTCCTTAATAGCATCAATACCTTCGTAACTGAAACAAGACACCTCGACATCGGCTCTTATCTTAATAGCTTGAGGAGTCAATCTTCTAGAAATGTATAATTTCAATTCGTTCAACACGTCAGTAGTAGGAGCTTCCACGATATCGAAGATGGTTGGATCAGTGATACTCAACTTGAAAGCATCATAAGCATGGCCGTACTTTCTGCTCAAAGGCCAGCCAACAGCCAGGTACAAGGTTTCCAACGAAATGGAAAACTTTTCGGCACAATGTCTCAAGATTGAATGGACAGCCTTGGACTTGTTATAACGTTCGTCACACTTGACAATATCTTCGGCGGAAACTCTTCTCTTTGATAAATCAATATATCCCTTTTCTTTGTCAACTCTTAACACTACGGCAACTTCATTTTTACCTACACGGATTAATTTCTGAATAGATCTGATACGTCTTCTAGATAATTCGGATAAAAGAACCATACCTTCGATATTGTCGTATTCTAACAACTTGACGTATGCTCCCATTTCTGCGATTTCCTGGACGTTGACCATTACAACTTCATCCACTTCGGGATATTTGTTTTCATAGAATCGACAGTTTGATGAACTCATGATGACTGTGTAGTAGAGTTATGTGATGTTTGATGTGATACTACTGAAATGTACTGTGATACAGAGTTGAAGCGTCAGTTAAGCTTGAAAAATTTTCAGACTTAATTTTTTATGTGCAGGATATATTTAGGAGTGAGGGCCTTAGTCAGAGTAGAGATTTAGAGGAGGTATAGTTAGTGTAGAGAGCGTTAGTGGAGCGTATATAGTTAGTAGAGGAATCGGAAGATATTGGGTACTTATAGATCTGGAAACATGTCTCTCGAGACTTTCTTAAGGCTCGTATATGAATGATCTGGTTAAGTTGCACTTATATGTATCTGAGAGATCGTGATGAGAGATCTTAGTGAAGGAGGGCTGGAAATAGGATCACTAAAGATATTATATTGGAATTGCCACTAAGAACACATTTATCCTGATATTAGACCGGTTTACCACCATGGTTTATCTTAGAAGTCAGAGTTAGATGGGTGATAGAGGATTTTGCAATCTAGTCGAGAGATCAAGTAGATTTACCCATAAACGAAAATCTACAGATCATTGATGTAAGGAGTGTTATCTTAACTTATAGAGACCCATATGATCTTTATGGACAGTCTTGGTGTGGTTCGCCAGTTCTAGCGCAGCTCACTCCATGTTGATTGGAAAGCAATTGTAGATTAGTCACTATCCATCGAGGGCCATTTAATCAAGATTTAATGGAAGTTTCAGCTCATTATATCCTCATTTCAGCTGATTCTATCCTTCTAGTCTGAGCTCGTTTGACTCTAAGAATATGTCCTTCAATTAACTAACCATTTGCAATATAATTATATGATGGAATATCCTGCATATACGTACATCAAATAAGCAGCATTTTTACAGCCAAATCCAGCGGCTAGAGGCAACTTATTCATCACTCTTCTTGCTGAGATAGATTAATCACCTACAAATTGAATCTCATCTGCTGCAATATCCTCGGTAGAAACTCTGTAATCTGAGACTTATCTAAATCTTTGTGTGGTTATTGTCGTTTGTTTTCCCATGTTCTCTTGTCCTCCTCTAGCATTTGGCCCTAAAACTGTTTGATGTCTGTTGATCAAGAAAGTCAATTCCACAGACGTGATCATCGTCGAAACACAAACACAACCTTCACTGAAGATGGAGCCAATTTTTCCGTTGATTCTAGATACCAAATCCAAGCAGTTCTTGGAAAAGGCTCTTACGGCACAGTTTGTTCAGCTGTGGATACCAAAACTTCACATACAAAAGAAAGTAAAGTAGCAATCAAAAAGATATCCCGGATTTTCGATAGAGAGATCTTGATGAAAAGAGCTGTAAGGGAACTCAAATTGATGAGACATTTAAAGGGACACAAGAATGTAATTATTACCAAAATCAAACTCTAGTCCTTGACTCAAAAACTAACTCACAGATTGTAAACTTGATTGATTTGGATATTGTATATGTCAAACCCTACGAAGGTTTGTATTGTATACAAGAATTGGTTGATTCTGATTTGGCCCGAGTAATATATTCGTCAGTTCAATTTTCAGAATTCCATATCCAAAGTTTTCTCTATCAAATATTATGTGGATTGAAATATATTCACTCGACCGATGTAATACATCGTGACTTGAAACCCGGGAATATTTTAGTAACAACTCAAGGAACTTTGAAGATATGTGATTTTGGACTAGCAAGAGGAATCAACCCCAAATTTCTTCAACCTAAATCTACTCCAATAACCAATTACGTTGCTACTCGTTGGTATAGAGCACCTGAGTTGATCTTGTCTGCTACGAATTATTCAAAATCTGTTGATCTCTGGGCCGTTGGGTGTATTCTTGTTGAATTATATGGCAGACGGCCGCTATTTCCAGGAAATAATCAAGTTAACCAAATCTATGAGATCATTAAGGTATTGGGCTCGCCGTCTCCTGAAATGCTTCGAAAGTTGAGTTGGAAATCTTTATCACCTACTCGACCGCACTACTCAAAGACTGAATGGAAACAATTGTATCCGTTTGCTTCGGAGTTGGGGTTGGATCTTATGGAGCGTCTACTTCGATGGGACCCATCGACTAGATTGGATATTAATGAGACGATTTCTCATAAATTCCTTAAACCAGTGAGACAAAGGGAAAGTGAACCCGTATGCGAGACAATATTTGATTTTAGCTTTGAAGTATCTTCCACAACAATGTCTGAGTTAAAGCAATTGCTAGATTATGAAGTGCAAGTATTCAAAAGACAACGAAGTGGGATTCTTTAGTGCCTTGCATTGACTTGTTTGGAAATAGAAATATTAGTGAAATTCCCCGATATATATCCAGAAGAGGGCACCCTTGTGCAAGAATTACTTAATTTGTCGCGTTTTATGGGGTACGCGGCTCAGCAATCATTTTGTGATAAAAAAGCCAGTGCACTGAATTTTCACAACCTCAGAATCAAAGAGACCGAGGTCAATGTTGCAACCTGCCATATAAAACGGGCCATTCCTTGCCCAGCATTTTCTCCAAGTTACTCAACAACTAAAATCTTTAGCCGTTAGTACTTTAGAAGAAGAAAAAAACAATGGTCACTTCCACCCACCCAGATTTAGACATCCTCAAGTTTGTCGTAAATGTTGAAGGCAGAGAACCAGATACCGTTGAAGTCAAAGGCAATGACAACATTGTATTCAAGATCCCCGAGAGTTCCAAGTACAGCATGACTGTCTACTTCAAAGTAGCTAACAATTCATTGAAGGGCCTTAAATATAAGCAAGTTGTTAAGAAGGCGGGGATTCCTTTCAAAACCCGTGAATTGGAATTTGGTGCTGACTACGATCCTTCTGAAGAGATCTATTCCAAAACCTTTCCTGAGGACGAAACTCCCGGTGGATACTTAATCAGAGGTTCTTATTATGCCACTTCAACTTACTATGCCAACGGAGAAGAATTGATGGTTGTTGACTGGACCTTAGAGATTGTCAAGAAATAATTGGATATATCAAGAATATATTTCCGTAACGAAGATTGGATGATATGGTTCAGATTGAATCGTGATATAAGCTTTGCATATCTAGCCCTGATTAACTAGTTCTGGATATCTAGTCTTAGTTAATTTTCCATTTCCACTAGCCGTGCTCAACTAGTCCTGGTTAACTATCCACTAGCCCTTATTTATTGGCATTATTTATAGTATAGCTAAATATTTGTTAGAATACCGCAATTTATGTCTAATTGCAACCTTATTTAAGACATATAATGCGACATAAATCGATACGACATATACGACATATACGACATGCGAGATTAGAGCAGCCTCTATTTTAAGGATGTGACCTCTTTCACGCCACCAACTCCTCTAACTGAATTTCGACTACTCACCACTACTATCTAATTGCCACGAAATCTCCAGTTAGAGGCAAGATTGGTTTGGCTAATAATTCTCCATAATTCTCCATAATTCTCAATAGTTCTCCATAATTCTCCATGGTTAACGTACGTCCAGCTTCCCATGCTGGAAGTTGGTACTCCAACAATGGCACCCGGCTCAAGGGTCAATTGGATGCATACTTTGCCAAAGCAAGGGGCCTAGTAAACTCTCTTAGTGACGACGATACTCGTGGCGTCATTCCTGGCGCCAGAATGTTAGTTGGTCCCCACGCCGGTTTCACATATTCCGGCGAAAGATTAGCGGAGACGTTCAACGTATGGGACACTTCAAAGGTCAAAAGAGTGTTTATTCTAGGACCCTCGCATCACGTGTACTTCAAGAATGTCGTGATGGTGTCTAAATATGATTTTTATGAAACTCCGTTTGGAGATCTTCCGGTAGATGTGGCGACCACCAAGGAGTTAATGGCGTATAAACCACAATTCACCTCACGTGAGACGTTGTTCAAAGGGATGAGTGAAGATGTAGACGACGAGGAACATTCGTTCGAAATGCATGCGCCGTTTATCTACTACTCGTGCAAGGACTTGGAGCAGGGCCTCCCCAAAATCGTACCGATAATGATTAGTAGTATGGACGAGAAGCTTAACAAAGATTTAACCACAGCATTGTTACCGTACTTTGAGAATGAAGAGAACCATTTTATCGTCAGTTCGGACTTTTGTCACTGGGGTTCGAGATTCGGTTATACTAAGTATTTGACGTCCAATTCTGCGACCAAGGACTCATTAAGTGAAGGAGATTTGATAAGCTTGAACTCTCATCATAAACTAAAGAGTTCGGATCTTCCTATTTATAAATCAATTGAGGCTCTAGATAAAGTAGCCATGAAAATCGCCAATAGAGGAAGTTATGCTGAATGGAAGTCATATATTTCTGCTACTGGAAATACAATTTGTGGCCAAAAACCAATAGGAACGATTTTGAATTTGTTGCATGAGTATAGGAAAGAGCATGGTGGAGAGGGGTTCAAGTGGATTGGATATTCACAGAGTAATCAGGCCCAAAAGGTTCATGATAGTAGTGTTTCATATGCGTCTGGATATATTGTTCTTTGAATAAGAGTGCAGGGAATATTTTAGAATTGCGGAGATTAGTGGAGATTTGTGGAGTAATAAGTGAATTAGAGATCTCTTTAGAGAAGACTGATTATCGATAGTGGTCCCAACTTTATAGAAGACAGAGTCGCAAGATTTCCGACCTCTAGATCCGACCTCTAAAGAATATCTCAAGAGATTCTAAACTCTATTGACCCCAAAAGTCCAGATTTCTATCAATTACTAGCCACTACCCGTAGGAGATTGATCCTGAAGTGATTCGAAAATAAGAAGAATCTTTAATTGATCTATTTTAGAGCACAATAATTATGATCTTATCTCTTACTCTAGTCTGGGAGCATTCTCTGTACTGAAAATTTTGATAATGTTCAGTGACACTAGAGATTGAGTTACTTCATTGTGATTATCACCCTCATTTCAGATCTTAACTTTCATTTTCCAACTTCTTCTTCTTCTTCAGATACTCATTTTCCACACATCTTCTCCAGTTACTCATTTATCTTCACCTCTTCTTCAGTTTCTCGTTACTTTTCCACGCTACACTCATTATCAGTTGATCAACGGGCTGAACTTTATTTCCTCCTCATCTTTATCTCTCTAGATTCTTATATCGCTTAGACTATACCCCATAATTCTTTTCTGCAGGACGACTTATAAGCGAATCGATTCCTGTATATAATCATTTTCGGATGTTTAGGAAATCAACACTCAGATACTTAAACAACACTCGGAAGAGATATTACTTAAACACTAGTGACACACTTATTTAACCTTTCATACTCACACAATTAACCAACACTCACGACACTTAACCAACTCCTCACTTATTCATATCACAGGTTAAAACTTTCAGATGAGCGACGGAAAGATATTCACTCGGCTTAAGTCAGGAGAGCTTCGGGAGGAACTCCAACAGGCGTTCAAGAAGTCCAAGCCCCAGAACCGAGTCATGATCGTATTGAAGAAAGTAGTGGCCAATATAATCCTCAATAACAACGAAATCAGCAGTTTGATGCCTGATATCATTCCATTGATGAAGATCGATAATCTCGAAATCAGAAAAATGTGTTTCCACTTCATCGTGGCCTATGCTCGAGTGAATCCTAAAGAAGCATACGAAGCATTGCCGTTTCTTAGCCGATTCAAAGACGAATCATCGCCAATATTACGATCATTGGCCCTTAGGACACTTTCGTCCGTCCCCAATAAAGAGTTTGTCGAAGTGACGTTTAACTGTATCAAATATCTGTTGAAAGATCTGGATCCCCATGTGAGGAAAGGTGCCGCTTTTGCAGTTTCTAGATTATATCAGTATGATCCGAAACGAACTGAAGCAGAGAATTTGATTGACGATCTTAACGATTTGCTCTATGATTCGAACCAGGTCGTCGTTTCCAACGCTTTGGCAGCTTTAAGTTCCATCACCGAACAAAGCAAGACATTGTCGTTGACTATTGATAAGTCCCACTCATTAACACTCATCAGTCATCTCAGTAACACCAACGAATGGTGTCAGATCTATATTTTGAACGCATTGATTTCATATGTTCCACAGACCACCGAAGAGGCCACAGAATTGATAGAGGCCGTGATACCGACGTTGCAGCATGAAAACTCGTCGGTGGTGTTGAATGCTATCAAGGCTATCGTGTACTATTGCAATTACGTAAGGTCTCCCGAGTTGGTGATCCCTACGCTTTCCAAACGTCTTGGATCGTCGTTGGCTTCATTATTGTCAAAACCGGCGGAGATCCAATTCTTGGTGTTGAGAAACGTCATTTTACTCCTTTTGGGCAGAAGAGAATTGATCAACGTTGACGTGGAAATGTTTTTTTGTCGATACGACGATCCAATCTATGTTAAAGACACAAAGTTGGAGATCATATACTTGCTTGCTAACGAGAAGAATGTCCATACTGTGTTGAGAGAATTGGAAGAGTATGCCACTGAAGTGGACGTCGCTATGGCCAGAAAAGCCATTCGTGCATTCGGAAACTTGGCCGTTAAATTGCCCAACGCTGCTGACGAATGTGTAAACGTGATATGCGATCTAGCATCCAACGGTATTTCATATATAGTTCAAGAGTCCGTGATAGCGATAAAGAATATCACGCGGAAATATCCTGGACGGTTTAACTTTGCAATTGACGAGTTGGTCAAACATTACAAACTAGTGGATGAACCCGACGCCAAAACCGCCATGATTTGGATCTTGGGTCAAAATTGTGACACCATTTCCGAGTCTGCTGTGATCCTTGAAGAATTCATCTCCAACTTCAAAGACGACCCGATCGAAGTGCAATATGTAACATTGACGGCCGCAACAAAGTTGTACTTGAAAGTACCAGAAAAGGGCGAGGCTCTAGTATTAAAGGTGCTCAAATGGGCCACGGAAGATGTCGACAACCCAGATATCAGGGACAGAGGATATATGTACTGGAGACTCCTCTCTTCCGAGCATGCAAGCGGAAATGAAGGAAATTTCCAAGAGGTCACAAAGAGTATTATTCTCAATGACAAACCTCTCATTTCGGCGGACAATGATAGTATTGACGTTCGAATCTTGGAAGAGCTCGAACTCAGTATCGGAACATTAGCTTCCATCTACTTAAAACCTTTGCAGCATGTTTTCCGTCTCTCAAATAAGAAAACTCTCCGTTATAGCCCTGCCTTACAAAAACGACAAATCCAAAAAGAGAATGTTTCAGAGACTCCTGATCCAAATACTTTGGCTGTAACAAAGCCTAGTATACGAAGAAGAGGCTCCTCGTCATTAAGGGTTCACACTGTAAATACACCCGAATCAGCAAGAAGCGGGAGACTTTCTGTACCTCGAAAAGCATCATTTGAATCAGAATCTAGTGCTGACGACTATTCAAAAAAGGACAGTTTTGCAAAGAGGATATCGAGAAAGGCATCGATAATCACAAGAAAGGGAGGAAAGTTTTAGAATAGATATAGTTAACCAGTTTCATTGCGTATGAAACAGATAGTTTTGGTATACAGACAATCATAATATAGATATTATTACTCGGTCTTAACTTTTATGGTTGTAGTTCGTTGATTTGTTGTTCCATCATCACCTTCGCTAACTTCTTCAACCTCCTCAACATTAACTTCTTCAACTTCCTCAACATCAATCTCCTCTACCTCCTCTACCTCCTCAACCTTTAATTGTTCCTCTTTAATACTAAATCTATGGGTTGCTCTTTGTACACTGACAATCTCAACATTCGGTGAGAACTTTACAGGAGCACCAGCAGGCTCTATAGTCTCTACTTTTAGTTGTGGCATGTTCTTCTCGGGACCATCAAGCACCTCGCCTCTCACTACTTCAAGGTTGTAACCCAATAACGATGCCAAAATTAAAATAGCTCCTGGCTTCGATATAACTTGCAGCCCCTCTTGACAGAAGCTACCAGTAACACATTGTGGACAACCCCAATCACATTCACACTCAGAAACACGTTTATAAGTAGTGTAGATAATTTCATCAATATGCTCGAAAGTTTTTGCTGCAAAGCCTGACCCATTTTCACCTCCCTTCATATCATGGAAAATAAGCCGACCAGGACGTTTACGATTACTTTGCCTTTGAGCAAACTCCTTCTCGGGAGCTTTGCATTCTGTCTTCAATTCGGAATCCCCCAAGTTAGATGTGAACCTTGCGTTTGGGTTGGTTGTTGCACCGCCATTTATAAATAGAGGTAGAATACTCATGATGGCATGCTGTGCCGCATGAATCCCACCTGCTGGAGACAATGATTTCTCTTTGATGACTTCAAGTACTTCATTCAGGATATCTATCCAAAAACCCTTCGAAAGCATGACGACAGGGGGATTATTCACTTCCACTGCTTCCAATATTTCAGCTCTTCTGTTGACTTTGAAAAATCCAAAGACAACGATTGTGGTTTTGATTGAACCAAAAAATACTGGAATATCTGTAGGTGAGGCCAAGTTTGGAGGATGCAATTGCTTTACGTATTCTATTTCTTGTGGATCCATATCTGTAAAATCACGTTGCTGAGTGATCCAATCTACTTTAACTCTTTCAACTTTTGCATAACGGTCATCTGGATTGAATTCCTTGACAAGGTACGGAAATCCTTGGTGTAGGAATATTCCTCCTTCATATAGCGTGAAACTTGTTCTCAGTGCCTCGACTTCTTCAATTACTATATTTCTGTTGTTAGTAATATCAACTACAGCAAATTTAGTCTCTTCAACATTACGAATCGATACGTGTTCTGCTGGCCAAGGTAGATATTTGGGATTTGTCCTGTACTTTCCATTTGCATCTTTGTAGAGCCTTTGACGACATAGTTTAGTAAATGTATTTGCTTTTATGGATGACTTATCTGGTGCAAACCAGTCCACGTCCACAGCCAAGTCAATTGGTTCTTCAAATGCTGCACATTGTAGGTGCATTTCCATAATCAACTGATTACATCCCATCTCGATTAGTCCTTCCACACATAAATCTTCATACGTGTCTTTATCACAAAGATCGTCACCGTTTCTCATATAATATTGATCAACGGGACTAGCTCCTGCAACAAAGATAGCCAAGCTTCCTGAAGACTTTTTGCCTCTTCCAGCACGGCCAAATTGTTGATGTAAATTCGCTTTCAGCATTGGGAAACCACAAGTTATTACTATATCCAAATCAGCCAAGTCTATTCCCAACTCCAAGGCATTTGTTGCAACGATTCCTCGAAGCTGTCCAGAAAACATGCGTTGTTCTATAATTCTTCTATCAGATTTGGAGTAGCCCCCTCTATAGGACATAATGTCACTCTCTTTCACATTGTTAAATTTCCTACTGGAGTCCTGGAGCAAGATTCTGATCTCTTTCATCAACAACTCACACACAACTCGGATAGGACAAAAGACTATGGCCTTGACGGTGGGAAGATTCTCCAATAAATGCAAGAGCACCTTTGCCAGTTCTGGAATCATGTTTTCTCTAGGCACAAATCTTGATTGGTTTGAAGTTTCTATTCCATCAACAGTTTCGATGGTTGGTTGGTATCCTTTTTTATTCATCAAGGGCGGAGGACTCCATATCACGAGTTTCTTTTCTGAGCAAGGACTTCCGTCTAGAGATATATGTACCACATCTTCGTTACGTGGAATGGCACAAACAGATCTGAAATGTGATTCTGGATTCAGTATAGTGGCAGAACACGATACAAAGCGTAATCCTCCCCTCACACTAGTTATTTTAGATGTTATACGCAATAATCTGGTCATTACATACGAAACATGGATCCCGAAAGTACCTTTGTAGACATGCAATTCATCAACAACAACATATTTTAAGGAACTTAGGAAATCGTGCCAGCCAGACGCTCCCAGATCATAGCCTTCGTGGTTGGGGAGGATGGATGCATGAATTGCATCAGGATTGGTGAAGATTATATCTGCAAAAGAACGAATAGAATTCCTTGCATTTCCTGGAGTATCTCCATCGTAAGTGTCGACGATTATCTTTCGGTCATTATTAGAGGGAAGGTAATTGATGAAATCTTGTAAATGACGTTTCTGGTCTTGAGCTAACGCTTTTGTTGGAAAGATGAAGAAAGCGGTTGTGGCTCGTTTTCTAATTCCTCTTGAGATGTTCCAAAGTATGTCATTAACGATAGGGAGTTGATAGACAAGAGATTTTCCCGAACTCGTGGATGTACTGATTATTACATGTCGTTTTGTCTGGTCGAACATCAATACTTCTAACGCCTCTGTCTGATGTGAATATAGTCCTTCATCAATTGAGATGTTTTTATAAGCCATAAGTGCGTCTCGTAGTTCCGGATGTATGATTAAACCTCCATCGTCAGGTAGTTTTTTGGTTATTGCTTGTTGAGATGGAGTAAGTACTCTCATATCAAAGATTTGATGTTTGTAAAATGGCTTTGTTTGCAACGTGTCCACCATTGTTTCTAGATCAGGTTTATCGGAAAAGTCATGTGTAGTTGTTACTTGGTCCAATGCATCTACAGGATCATTCAATTCGGGAGGTTCTGGGATATTTGCCGTCTCTTTCTTCACCAACTGTGTCATGGGTATGTCCGCCTCTATTTCCTCCTTAGAGAATTCACTTAAATATGTTTCCACACACCGTAAAAATTTTTGGTTTCTACTTTTAATCATTTGCATGAGCTGGGTCGGAGTCACTGGTGTCACGCTAAGCTCTTTACTCGATAAGAAGAAATCTTGTTCTCGACTAGATTTGCTATTCTCCACTTTCCTTCTCTTTTGCCCTTTCATAATTGCTCCTATACCATGCATCTTTGCATCTCTAAAGTCAAAGACCAAAAGTTGATTTGATTCAGAGTCTTCTTTTCTGGAAAGATCAAACGCGTCATCAACACTAGTCTTGGACTGCTGATAGCCTGTGTTCCAGTCAAACTTTACTGGCTCCGCAAATGAGAGCATTATCTGATTTTCATCAACATATTCATATAGAACATCTCCTTGAGGCAAAAGTGCTTTGATTATGGTAAGATCTAGTTTGGTGATAGTTCCATTTAACGTTTGTACAAGATCGATAGTTGGTATAGTGGTTCGAGAATGAGTAGATAAAAACGTTAAATGAGTGTTGATCTGGAAGAAGATTTTGGCTAGCCTTTGAAATGAGGGCGTCCAAAATGTGATATCTATCTCATGAGCCATCTCATTGGTGTATGAAGGTGTCTGGTAATATGATTTTTTGCGACATATGGGGAAACAAGACGACATTGCGACATTAGAATCAGACATTGGCTAGTCCATGGCATGACATGTTTGAATACGGCTGGTGGCCAATTATCAACCAAATCTCAACCAAGTCTCAACCACAATTAACAAATTGACTACCTGACAATTCTTCCCGAGTTTAAGCAGTAAAAGTGGGGATGTTATGAGTATCACTTCTGTTCTAGAAGAGTTTCAGATTTGTGTTCCAATTTACGACAACTTACGAGCTTCGTAGAATATACGACACCCTTTAAATCCCCAAATCCCCTAAAGAAGACACAAATTAGATCATCCAGTTCACTTTACGACAAAAATATCACAGGATATGCAGGTGACGAGCTCGAGATGCCTGCCCGAGATGCCTTTTATTGCCTTGTCCAGATCACTATACGAACGTCGTATCTGCAGCGAAAACTAGGTAAACCATTTTATCAATTGCAACCTGTATATCCACGACTTTGCCCAGATTTTGGGACCTTGCAACTCTGATCATTTCAAGTAGACTCTTTAACAGGACAGGTTGTAGCAGATACGTAAGTAGCCAAGAAGTTAATGTAGCTGTAAGATCACATCCGGTCTTCCTACTCTGAGGAGACATGGCCACCACATTTTGAACTCAGTTTGTATAAGTTTGTATAAATTGAAGCGGATATCTCACAGAACAAGACAAAGACAGTATTCCAAATGGGTGCAATTGACGATAAAGCAGCTAACCTCAAATATGCCCAACTGGCAGCGACTCCTGGACAACCCCCATCTAGGAAACAGATTTATAGGTGCAGACAAAACTATGGAACAAACATTGGCTCATGTTTTGTTATAGAAAGGTTCATGTTTCATGATATATTTCCTGGTGGAACAAATAATGAGTTGGAAGCGGTTTCTCAATGGACCAGAGAGTTGGGACCAGATCGTACTCGGGAAAAGTTTGAACAGCACTGGAACAATTTCATGAATGAAGATGATTGGAGGTGGTTGGAGAGTCACGAAGTGACGTCAGTTCGTATTCCTATTGGATATTGGAATGTTGGTGGTGGTAGATTCGTGGGAGGCACTCGGTTTCAAGATTATGGCAGAAACTATGTCAATTCCTGGAAAATTTTCAGAGAAAAGTTTGTAGAGGCTGCAGGGCGCCATAATATCGGGGTAGTTGTAGACATGCATGCTATACCATATGGTGGTAATGGAGAATCGCATAGTGGCGAGAAAAATGGAGGAAAGGGTGAGATTTGGGATAACGAGAATGCTCAGCTATTGATGATGGAATTGCTTGCATTTCTTGCAGAAGATTTGAGAGGCTATGATAACATCTCCGGGATTCAAGTAGTTAATGAAGCTGATGATAATGGTAAAGAACGTCCTGAGGAGAAATTCGCCAAACAAGCAAGATATTATGCCGCTGCCATTAACCTGATTCGTGAAAAGGATGGTTCTGTGCCAGTGATCCTCTCGGATGCATGGTGGACCCCTAGATTACTTAGTTGGATCAAGAACCATCAGAACGATGAAAATTCGATTGGAGTAGTTTTGGATCACCATTGTTATCGTTGTTTCCTGTGGGAAGATAAGTCAAAGAACCCCCAGCAAATTATCAATGATTTGAACAACGATTTCCTTCAGATGCCTTCTGAAGGAGTTGATATTATGGTTGGTGAATATTCCTGTGTAATTGATGAAGACTCATGGAAACGAGAGGGTTTGATGGCCAGAAAAGACGAGTTTGTCAGGGCATTTGGAAATCGTCAAATTGACCTCATGGAAGAAAGAGCCAATGTCGGGTCATACTTCTGGTCATATAAATTCCAATCTGGGAATGGAGGAGAATGGGATTTCAGGCAGATGTCAGATAAAGGTGCAGTACATCCTCCGCCATCTATCAAAGGTAGGGGAATACCAGACCAGGGAAAATTAAACGACAGGTTGAACTCTGCCTACAAATCACACGTCGATTTTTGGGATAAGGCCAATCCAAACGAAAATTATGAACATGAACGATACCGTGAAGGATTCATCACGGCTTGGAACGACGCTTCTCGTTTTGCTGAGTTCAACGGATCAATCATTGGGAAGAGGAGTTGGAAGACCGCAAGATTCCAGGAGCATATCAAGGCTAGGGGGAAGGGAAATTATGCGTGGGAATGGCAGCATGGATTTGATGCTGGGATCCAGAATTTCAGGGGTTCTTTTTAGGGATCCTTTTCAGGGGTTCTTTCAGGGATTCTTTTAGGGATTCTCTTAAGGGGGCATTTTCTTTGTGAATTTGCAGCCAGATATTTGTTTTATATGTCGGAAAATTTTATATACAGTTTTTAACTGTCCTTTAGTATGTGTGATATATACAGGATTATATATTTATATGCAGTTCACAATAAATACATATATAACAGACACGCCCCGCCACTAGAAATCAAATCTAAGATTACTTATACGCTACTCAGCATAATGGAACAAAAGACCATTCCATTAAAGTCAGTGGTAGAGTTGAACACAAAGACCAACACTCTCTACCAGGAGTTGATGTCTGGGTCGGTGGATTTCTCCAAGCTTGTGAACTATCAGATCACGCTCTTGGAGATATTCAATTATGAGCTTAAACGGTTGGAACGACTTGGATACTGTGATTACGAACTAGCATATGTATGTTTCAAACTCGCCATGGACTTTTATTCCCGGTCGGTGACTGTGGGTGAAGGCAAAACTGAGTTTTTGAACTCGTTGAAGGCGACGTTAGCAAAGAAGAACGTCAACTTCCAGGCAATTAAGAAGGTCATTGTTGAAAGTTCTGGTTCATGTTCTGGAAGCAACACTGATCCTATTTTGGCCAGATTCAATTCTTTGAACTCCAAACCTTCCAATCAAGACCTTCCCATCCATTACTTTGAGCTTATCGAAGCCATTTCTCCCACCGACTTGCATAATATATTGAAACTGGATAACAAACATCTGATTTTGTTAATAGACTATAGAACATCCAAGGATTTTAATCATAACCACATCAATTATGTGGATACCATCAATATCGAGCCGGCTCAAATTGAGCTGCTTTACAGTAAGCAACCCCAAAATATTACCGATCAAGACTTAGAAGCGAGATTAAAGCTTCATCTTCCTGCTGAGCAGTTTCTGAAGTTTCAAAACAGGAACAAATACGACATGATTGTGATGTATAATTTACGTTTTGGAAGTCCTACTAAAGTGACTGACCGTATAGCAAATCTTGTTAATGCTCTTGAGACTCAAGATACAAGCACACTTCCCAAGAATAATCCCTTCCAAAAGCTAACAGAATTACTTATGTTCAAGAATAAGTATATTAGTTCGAAGCTCAAACACCATCCGTGCTACTTGGATGGTGGGGTATACAAGTGGCATGCAACTTTTGGTGACACTTCTTTGAAGAGATCGGCCCATACACCAGTATTGAGTCGTCCTGAAGCCAGTCTAACAAAAGGAGAGAATTCAACTTCAATTTCAAGGAAAAGCAGTTACAGCGGAACAGAGTCTTCGATTCTGAGGACATCCTCGCCATATTTGAGAAATTTCGGTGAATACTTGGCCACGGCCAAATCAACATCTGAAACGCCTATATCCAATTTATTTGCTCCAAGTTCAAGTAGTATGAATTCAAATGGCATGAATTCAAATAGCATTAGTTCAAATGGCATTAATTTAAATGGTTCCTCTAGTGGATTATCTAATGGTTTATCTAATGGTTCCTCTAGTCAACCTTCTACTCAAAAAACACCATCAAAACCTCCCGCTCCATTATCAAGACGTTCTCTGTCCACCACATCCATTCAGAAAACCGTTTCCAATGGAAAATCGTCAAACGGACTGTCCGATGTCTTGGAGAAATACGCCACAGGTCTCGTTAATTTGGGAAATTCATGCTACATGAATTGTGTACTTCAGTGCTTAGGGGCCACTCCTCAGTTAACGAGGTTCTTTTTCCCTAGCATGTCCTCATCAGCTAGCCCCGACTCGTTATCTCTCCAATCATATCGCCAGCATATCAATGTCAACAATAATTTGGGATCCAAAGGAATATTGACTACAAACTTTGTTGGACTCTTGATCAACATGTTGAACAACAGCGGCAAGTCATATTCACCCGGAGAATTCAAAAAAGTTGTTGGTTCCTTATCACCAGCCAAGCAGTTTGCATCATTCGATCAACAGGATTGTATCGAATTCCTCAACTTCTTATTAGACGGGTTACACGAGGATCTCAACCAAATGGTTGTTTCCAATGCAGCAGAAAAGAAGGCTATCACCGAATTATCTCCCGAGGAAGAAAAAATTAGAGAGATTTTGCCCGTGAGGTTGGCTTCTACTGTAGAATGGGAAAGATACTTGAAATTGAACTTTTCCATCGTGGTTGACTACTTCCAAGGACAATATCTTTCACAACTAAGATGTTTGGAATGTCGTATGTCATCCACTACGTATAATGCATTCTCGATCTTGTCACTTCCAATCCCAGAAAAGCTAGGAAGCGGCCAGTCCCTTCTGTTGGATGCTTGTCTCAAGGAATTCACCACTACCGAATTGCTCGACGACAACAACAAATGGCACTGTCCTCGGTGTAAGAAGTTTACCAAGCTGACCAAAAAGATATCAATTACCAGACTTCCACAGGTTTTGATTATTCACTTCAAAAGGTTCAAGATTTCTCCCACGGGATATTTCAACAAGTTGGATACGTTCATCAATTATCCTGTCAACGAGACTTTGGATCTTACTTCATACTGGCCAAAAACAGGAACGTTTATTAATTCGGAACTGACTGGAGATGTCATGACTTATGAGCAGGAAGACCAGTTATTATCCAAATTCCCTCAACGTAACCAGAACCAGCCGTTCCAATATAAATTGTATGGAGTTGCCAATCACTTTGGAAACCTTACAACGGGACACTATACCTCATACGTTCATAAAGAGAGCGACAAGAAGAAGACAAGAGGATGGTGTTATTTCGATGATTCCAAAGTCACCCTCAATTGTTCTCCCAGTCAAGTGTTGAATAAGAACGCATATTGCTTATTCTATCAACGTATTTAATTCACAATGCATAATAGATATTATAATAGGTTTAGCCTAGTCAAGTCTAGATAGGGTCTAGTTTAGCCTAGTCAAGTCTAGATAGTCTGGTCTAGTTTAGTCTAGTCAAGTAGTCTACTTTCGTAGCCTAGTCAATAACTCTACCTACTAACCTGGAACCATCAATTCTCTCATTTATCAGTCTCACCCAATTTTCAATCTCTGATCTTCTTAACATTGTAGTTTGTTATTGAGATGTTTAGTTAGTGAGACTTGAAAGAATTGAACTTATGGAGTATGAATCCTCCCCCTTATGGTCTATTTTGCTGCAAATTGCTGTTCTGCACCAATTGATGGTCGGAATTTAGTTCTCTCGTCAATATTCATATTCTAACCGATTTTCAATGTCTGCTTCATGTTGGCTCTAAAATTTTGATTTATCTTGAACCTAAATTACTAACAAGGTTCTTCTATCTAGTCCTGTTTGTAATATATTCACGACTAGACTAATAATCGTTCATGATCTGGATATCCATATATCATCGACCCACTCAACGTACTTTGTGCTTGCGAAATCTTGAATTCTATCTTAATAGAGTCTTTCCAGAAGTCATACTAGAACCAAAAGCATTCAAAAAGGCGTCGAAAACTATGATTGTTTGCTTTCCTTCGAATTAGTATAATTATCTCGAATTGTGTGGTTCGCTCTAAATCGGATTTGAGAGAATTCTTCGGTGAACTGAGTTACGATAACTCTCTAGAGATCTTCACCTCCCTCAGAACTGAATACGATAACTATCTAGAATCTTGACTTCGTACACAACTAGACTTCTCTGAATTCATATAAAACTCTTTTGCTTCACAATTCACTAATCAATTCACTAATCAATTCACTAATCAATTCACTAATCAATTCACTAATCAATTCACTAATCAATTCAGAATCAAAACTCCTACACTCACAAATACTTCGCTTCGCTCCGTATTTGTTCGCTCAGTATTTCTGAACTCTTATTCTCCATCACCTTTATCCTTGGATGACTCTCCACCACTCCCTTACTCATTCCCACCCATAACCAATCTGCCTTACACTCAGTATTCACATTGACTTCTCCCTTAAACCCTTCCACAAAGTTACGATCATTGACCGTTATACTCGTGGTGAAGTTTATGAACTCGTTGAAAATCGAGATCGACGACCAGAACTGTAACTTTCTCAAGCACGCAATCACCAAACTCGTCACCTGGCCACCATTCAAGCAATGTATGTAAACTGGAGCGTATTGTGTATGTATGATATAGTCCAACGTGCTCAACACCGTAGAGTAGCCCATCGGCACGCCTCTTTTCTTCCCCTTACCCGATTGTGAACATTCAATATGTATCAACGAGATGTTGTTCCTCTGGGCAAATTCATAGAGGTTTGGATCGGTGTCTGGAGTTATAGGATTTGGTGTTAGTGAGACAATGGTCTTTATTTGGAGCGTATGCAAGAATTCGAAGTTCATTTCACGAGGATATGCTCCTCTGTATACTTCTTTTTGTACAGTGCTGAATTTCAACGGAGGAGTTAGTGAATCTGGGACGTTCATTGTGTTTGATGAGGATAAGAGTTGGCTGTGAATCTATTAGACTGATATGCGGAAAATTGAAATGGGAAAATATAGGGAAGCGAGAAATTTAGTGGGATAGTTTAGGTATTTAGGGAAGAATTTATTTTTTTAGTGAGAATCTTCAGAATTTAGAGGAAATATTCACTATTTTAGTGAGGTAGTTTAGGTATTTACTCTAAAAGTTCTATATTTCTCACTAAACCGCGCAGAAAATAGTGGTGAGTTTTTGGGTATCAACATTTGGAGAAGATTATGTAATCAACTCTCGAATGTGACTATAGTGGGTAATTGGTAGTTAAATACCAGGTATATATTGTAGAAAGAGTAGTATCAGGCTAAATTAGATCTTTACTTAGTTAGTAGATGCGATTTCGGTCGATGTTCGTCTAACTGAAACTACTGATGTCAATGTACTGCATATAGTAAGTAAGTTTCAAACAGCCTATTTGTAGCTTTCAATAGTTCTCTCAGGTAATATTAGGGAGATAAAATATTCCTGGTACCCAGTAAAGTTTTTGTTCGCTACAATGCTATACGGGTTATTCTTCGGTTAATTTTCTTATAAATAGATATTGAGAGCAGTAAGTAATGGCTAAGTCATAGATCTCACTAATTGAACATTGAGAGATGAACATTTGAAGATTATGTAAGCAACACAGCATGCTGAATATTGTGGGTAATTACTGTTTAAAATTAGATTTAATATAACGGGGACTATATTAGGTTAATATAATACTAACTTAATTGATAGAGACTATTTTGGTCGATGTTTCAGTAGCTAATTCTGCCGATGTTAATGTACTGCATATAGTGATTATATATATATATATACATATATACATATAACCCTCTAACCTTTTGAGTTAGATTATTTGC